>Ga0209979_1001416_pt1 | contig 26339 bp, 27 predicted proteins | sample AnhtaG_FD_183114 | JGI IMG/M metagenome (GOLD analysis project Ga0209979, IMG submission 183114) | Deep subsurface microbial communities from Anholt, Denmark to uncover new lineages of life (NeLLi) - Anholt_01485 metaG (SPAdes) (version 2) | ecosystem: Environmental > Aquatic > Marine > Oceanic...
GCGCTAAAGCCTCTTCAAAGCCGCGGAGACACGCAGAACCCAGCCCCAGTTTCCCCTGTCGATGGATGACCCAGAGCCTACCCGGGTGGCGGGAGGCCAGTTCCTCCGCTATCTGCCCCGTCCCATCGGGCGAGTTGTCGTCCACGACGATGATCTCTAGCCCCTCAATGCCTAGGGAGAAGATCTCACTCACCATCGGGGGCAGGTTCTCCGCTTCGTTGTAGGTGGGCAGCACTACTATAGTCTTCACCATGCTCTTCCCTGGCTTTCTTGGTTGAGAATTATACTAACCGGAGGGTAAATGGTCAAAGGCGGAAACAGATGCTAAGGATTCGAGCCTTTCCCATCCCTCGGGATCCCTGCGGGACAGGGATCCTGTCCCGCAGGGATCCTGTAAGGATAAGGATAGGCGAGATCCGACTGAAGCCTCGATTCCTGGCTCAGAAGTTCGAAAGCCTTCGCTACTGAGACGTCATTTCACAAGAGGCTAGTTTGCCAGAACTTGCCACTTTTCCTCTTATGGGGTAGAATATAAGCAAAGAGTTGGGCGGGAGCCCTTTTTAGGTTGTCGAAAGGCCTCCGCAATGGAGCGGAAGGAGGGCCAGGATGGCGGTGAAACAAGACCTATTGAAGAAGAGACTAGAAGAGCAGAGGCCGCGTCTCCAGGAAGAGATCTCCCACTTGACCATCGGAGGGCAGGATCATCCTGGCTACAGCAACCATATGGCCGACGATGCCACAGAGGTCTTCGAGCAGGCTAAGAACCTGGCGCTTCGTCAGACCTTAGAGCGCCAGTTGGAACAGGTGGAGGAGGCTCTAGAGCGATTCGAGCGAGGAACCTACGGCTACTGCTTAGATTGCGGCGAGGAGATAGACTACGCGCGGTTGAAGGCTATACCCTCTGCCAGCCTCTGCATCAACTGCATGCAGCGTCGCGAGGGGAGGCGGTGAGGGAAGGGAGGCTGGCGGCAGGCTATAGGTGGGCCCTTCTCTTGGGGGTGGCCTTTCTGATTTTCTTGGTGGATCAGGGGAGCAAATATCTGGTCCTGCGGAACCTCGCTTACGGAGAGCCCTGGAACCCCATAACCTCCCTGAAGCGGCTGGTGAGCCTTACCTGGGTGACCAATACCGGGGCCGCTTTTGGACTCCTCCCCGATCATGGAACCCTCTTCGCCGTTGTAGCGATCATCGTGGTGATAGCCATTCTTCTCTACGAGAGGCATATTCCCACGGATGAGCCTTGGCTTCGCATCGCTTTGGGCATGCAGTTGGGAGGGGCGGCAGGTAACTTGGTCGACCGCTTGCACTACGGCCACGTCATCGACTTCATAGATTTCAAAGTCTGGCCCATCTTCAACCTGGCGGATAGCGCTATAGTGGTAGGGGTATGTGCCTTGGCCTTCTATTTCTGGCGCAGCGGTTAGGAGGCCTGAGGGAAGATGGTGAGAGCCGAGGCGGGGCGCGATGAAGGGGCCCCGCTTTCTCGTACGGAGGAAGTCAGAGAGTTTCTAGTCGGGGAGGGGGGAGAGAGACTAGATAAGTACCTGATCGGCCCCATGGCTCTCTCCCGTTCCCAGGTTCAACGCCTGATTCGCCAGTGCCGGGTGACCGTGGAGGGGGTCGTGGCCAAGGCCAGTTATCTCCTCTCCCCTGGGGAGCGCATTCGAGTCCAGTTGCCACCCCCTGAGGAGCCTGCGCCCCTGGCTCAGGAACTACCCCTTGATATAGTCTATGAGGACCAAGACCTGGCCGTGGTGAATAAGCCAGCGGGGATGGTAGTCCACCCCTCCTACGGGCACAAGAGGGGCACTCTGGTCAACGCCCTTTTGGCCCGTTACCCCTCTCTCTCACAACTCCCAGGCCCTCGTCCGGGCATCGTTCATCGGTTGGACAAGGATACCTCGGGGCTGATGGTGGTGGCTAAGAACGAGCCGGCGCGACGGAACCTGCAAAAACAGTTCAAGCGGGGAGAGGTGAAGAAGGTCTATCTGGCCTTGGTGGAGGGGCACCTGAAGCCTGCGCAGGGTGTCATCGAGGCCCCCATAGGGCGGGATCCGCGGCGGCGAAAGCGGATGGCGGTCTTACATGGGGGGCGAGAGGCGGTGACCGAGTACCGGGTTCGCCACCACCTTGATGGCTATACCCTGGTGGAGGCCATGCCCCAAACCGGACGAACGCATCAGGTGCGAGTCCATCTGGCTTTCCTAGGCCATCCGGTGGTGGGTGATGTGGTCTACGGCTTCCGCAAAAGGCGGGTAGAGTTGGGGAGGCAGTTTCTCCACTCTCATATCTTGGGCTTCCGAGCGCCGAGCGGCCAATATCTGGAGTTTGAGGCCCCATTGCCGGAGGAGTTAGAGAGGGTTTTGGAGGGATTTAGACATTAGGTGGAAGGGAGGCAAGGTGCGGGTCATCGATCTGCGCAGCGACACCGTGACCCAGCCCACTCCCTCCATGCGGGAGGCGATGTACCGAGCCGAGGTGGGGGATGATGTCTTCGGAGAAGACCCCACGGTGAACCGTTTGGAGGAGTTAGGGGCGGAGATGGTGGGGAAGGAGGCGGCCCTCTTCGTGGCCTCAGGCACTATGGGGAACCTGGTCTCCCTCTTGACCCATTGCCAGCGGGGCGACGAGGTGATATTGGGAGACCGATGCCATACCTTCCTCTATGAGGTAGGTGGAGCGGCAGGGCTGGGAGGGATACAACTCCGAGCCTTGGCCAACGAAGAGAACGGAACCTTAGATCTCCAAGAGATAGAAGCGGCCATCCGACCACCAAACATACATTTTCCTCCCACCCGTTTGATCTGCTTGGAGAACAGCCATAACCGTTGCGGCGGGGCTGCCCTCTCCCCTGACTATATGGAATCGGTGGCCGCGATAGCCAAGCGTAGCCGCCTCTCTCTGCACCTGGACGGCGCTCGCATCTTCAACGCCGCCATCAGCCTGGGGGTGGGGGTCAAGGAGCTCACCGGACACGCCGACTCGGTCATGTTTTGTCTCTCCAAGGGGCTGGCCGCCCCCGTGGGCTCCTTGGTGGCTGGGAGCGAGGCTTTCATCCAGAGGGCCCGGAAGATGCGCAAGATGGTGGGAGGAGGGATGCGCCAGGTGGGTATCTTAGCCGCGGCCGGGATCGTGGCCTTGACTGAGATGGTGGAACGCTTGGCCGAGGATCACTATCACGCCCGCATCCTGGCCAAAGGGTTGGCGGAGATGAGGGGGATGGAGATAGAGCTAGCGCGGGTAGAGACCAATATCGTCATTTTCTCCCTAGTGGCGGAAGATATAACCCCCGGGGAGTTGGTGATGGATCTCGAGGAGCGAGGTGTGCGGCTGTTGGCTATCGGGGGGGACCGTCTGCGAGCGGTGACCCATTGTGGCGTAGGAGAAGAGGATATCAAGGTTGCCTTGGAAGCCTTTAGAGAGGTGTTGGGATAGGCAGGGCTCGTCCTGGCATCAACGGGCCAGGGCCTGTCCTGGCATCAACGGGCCAGGGCCTGTCCTGGCATCAACGGGCCAGGGCCTGTCCTGGCATCAACGGGCCAGGGCCCCACATAACGTGGGGCTTTCTCTTATGGCTACGAGCGGTCAAGGGTTCACCGCCTGGGTCTGCCGCTCTCGGCTGTCAGCCTGTCCCTCGGCCCCTGGCTCATACAACCCCATGCTGGCCCTGGATTCCCTGGCCCACTACAGCCAGGACAGGTCAAATCCAGGGCCAGAGATTGACGAAAAGGGTTTTCGCCAGGTGTGGGGAGAAAGAGAGTCCATTTCCTTCGGCCTAGCGAAGGCCACGTTGGGAAGAGCGGGGCAGCGCTTCATTCCCAACTGAACTTGCGGCGGAAGGGAGGCATATCCTGTACCGCCTCGATGGTCAGGGTGTGGTCGCCGGCGAAACTATCGTACCAGGCGCTGTCATCCATCTTGTCTGAGAGGAGCCAGGGGCAGAACGCGAAGAGATAGTCGGGGAGGTCTTCACCGTCGGAGAGGGTACCTCTCCGGAACCAATCATAGAGTTCCAAGTGGTAACGACGGTGCAATTCCGCATCTATCGGCCCAAAGCGATGATCATCCGTCGCATTCCACTTCCACCCACCCTCCCCGGCGATCGTAGGGGGAACGAACCCTATCTCTTGCTCGAAGACGTTGGCGAAGGAGCGGAAGCCCAGGACGGCGGCGGAATCCTCCGTGTAGTCAGGAGGGTGGTTCAAGCCGTAGGGGTGAGGGACGAAGAACATGCGGCCGAAGATGGCCTCCCCGCCGCGGGCTTTCATCTCCCTTAGGGCAGCCACCAGCCCTTCCTCGTCCCCGAACTGAAGCCCCACGTACCCTCCAGCGTTGTAGACCTGGGCGGCGGCGCGAAGGAGGTTCCTGATGAAACGCTCCTGGTCTATCTCCCGACCGTCCCACTCCGCGGGGGTGCCGGGCTCGTTGTAGAGTTGCATATAGGGGGGCATTCCCAGTTCTTGTAGCATCTGGACGTCGCGCCCCAGATCGAAGAAGGGCTCATACGGGCGACGCATCTTTCGCCAGATGACGGTGATCCCCGCATCTCGAAACTTTGTCGCCGCCTTCCTCAATTGAATCTCATCCTCATATATAACCAGTGCCCACTTCATCCTCATGGTCTTCATGCGCCGGATGTTGAGGTCTAACTCCTCCTCGCTGTAATAACCCTGGCCCAGGAAGTGTATACAGAGTCCGTTGTCATCGGCGGGTCGGGGCCAATCCCGGAGGGCTATGGGCGGCAGTTCCACAAGTTCTAGCCTCCAAGGAGGCGGTGTCGGCTCCGGAGTGGTTGTTCCCTCCAAGGTAGGCGTGGGCAGGGGCGTTGGTGTAGCGGTGGGCTCAGGGGATGACAGGGGAGAGGCCAGAGGTGTGCGTTGGGCCACAACCGTGGGCGAAGGCGGAGGAGGCGTCGCTTTCGCGGGGGCTTCTTCTCCCCATCTTGAAATGGCCAAAGCCAACGTCGTGCCCACCAGGAGAAGGGCGAGCAAGAGGACAAAAAGAACAGAGCGCCTGGAAGACATTATACCTCCTTCAGAGAGGGTAGCATCTTTCTAGAGGGGTGTCAATCTCTTCATTGACGACCTTGAGGGGAGGTGTTAGAATGCTCGGCGTCAGGAAGAGATGATTAAACGGGGCTTTCTACTGGCTTTTGTCCTTTTCTCCTTTTGGAGATCATACCATTCGCCTGAGCAACCCGCCGTTTTTGACTCTTCAAAGGTATACGGCCTGGGCGTCCTGAAAGGGCAAGAGGTGCCGCTTCTCCATTTGAGGGGCAGCCCTTACGAGATGGGGTACCAGCAAGGGGTGCTCCTCCGGCAGGAGATCCGAGGGCGGGTGGCGGGCCTCTATGGGGAGTTGATTTCGGACTCCCTCCCCCTTCCCCTTCTTATCCAAGAGGCGCGGCTTCTTGGAATCCCAGACGAGTTCAGGGAAGAGATGGTAGGTCTGGCCCAGGGCGCGGGGGTCTCCTACACCGATATTCTGCTTCTCAATAGTTGGCCCCAGTTGGTGGCTCGACCTCGCTCCGGTGAAGCCCTGAACCAAATTCTTACCACCTTCCAGCCCTGGTTTCCTCCCCATGTCGAACTACGCTTTTCGACTCCTGATGAGTCCGCATCAAGATGGGTCGCGCTCTCCTCCCACGCGACCTTTGCCCTCTTCGGAGAGGCCACCAAGAGCGGTAGCCTCTTTCACAGAGTGGAGGCAGATATGGCGCTAGAGCGCGTCCTTCTCATCCTCTACGAGCCTGAGGTGGGCAACGCCTTCGTGAGCCTCGCGGGGCCCGGCACGGTGGGGGTCAGTATAGGGCTCAACGAGGAGAAGATATCGGTGGCTCAGTTAGATGTCCCCTCTCTAGACTTCTCATTGCGGGGGGTGCCCTTACCCTTCACCCTGCGCCAGGTGCTTCAATATTCGGGCGACCTCCCCCAGGCTCTGAGAATCATCGCCAGCGCCCCACGTATAGGGGGAGCCAATGTGGTGATCGGCGATGGGAAACCGGCCAGCGCCGCGGCCTTGGAGCTCTCAGCCCACCGGCATGCGCTCTTCGAGGCCCAGGATGACTATGTGGTGCGCACTGATGACTTCCTAGAGCTCTCCACTTTCCAGGGGGAAGGAGATAGTGGAGCCAGCGAGGAGCGATATCACTGGGAGGAGATGATTCGGAGACGGTATGGCCTCCTCGATTTGGAGAAGACGCTCTTTCTCCTATCCCACCGGTGTGAAATCGGTGGGGGCAGGTGTTACCCCAAGAAGGCGGAAGATGAGGAGATGATGTTGGGGGCGGTGATGGCCGCCAGAGACTTGGAGTTATGGGTCGTCTCCCTCGATCCTGGGGGAGCGATACGAAAGTGGGGGTTCAATCTCCGGGAGGAGTTGGAGCGTTGAGGCTGCCCTGCATCGACCAGGGGCCAGCCCAGGTGATCTGAACCGGGGCTAGTTTGCCTCTCCAGTCGTTGTCGTCCGGGAAGAAGACCAGTTTGTTGGTCCGGGTGCGGCCTTTCCACTTCCCCTTTCGCCTCTCCTCTACCAGTATCTCTATCGTCTCCCCCAAGAGAGCCTGGTTTATCTCTGCCGCGATATTGGCTTGTAGTTCCTCAAGGGCTCGACGACGCCTCTCCTTCTCCTCAGAGGGTAGATCATCGGGGAGGCGAGCGGCGGGGGTGGCTGGCCGGGGCGAGTAGGCCGCCACGTGGACCACATCGAACCTTTCTTCCTCCAGGAGTCTATAGGTTCGCCTAAACTCCTCTTCCGTCTCCCCCGGGAAGCCCACGATGACATCGGTCGCCAGGGAGACGCCGGGGATGCGTCTTCGGATTTTGGCTAGAAGTCGCCGGTATTGGGAGACGGTATATCTTCTCCCCATCCGCTTTAGAATCCGGTCATCCCCCGCCTGAACCGGCAACTCGATATGCTCGCACACTTTGGGGAGGGAGGCTACGGCCTCGACGAGAGGGTCGCTCATGAAGTTGGGGTGGGAGGTGAGGAAACGGACTCGCCAGAGCCCCTCGACCTGGTGTATCTCGCCTAGTAGATCGGCGAGGGTTGGCTGGCCAGGGAGGTCGTGGCCGTAGGAGTCAACGATCTGTCCCACCAGCGTCACCTCCCGCACGCCCCGCTCTACCAAGCAGCGCACTTCTTCCAGGATCTCCTCCCTGGGCCTGCTTCGCTCTCTCCCCCGGCGGAGACGGACGATGCAGTAGGTGCAATACTGGTCGCAACCGGTCACCACGGGGACGTAGGCGGAGATGGGGTAGGTAAAGGGGATGGGCTCTCTCGCTTCCTCCTCCAGGAACTGAAGGAGCCCCTTCACCCCCGAAGGGGGGAGCCAGAGGTCCACATAGGGGAAGCGTCGTTCCAAGTCTCTGAGCACCTCTGGGGCCACCAGACAGCCCATCACGGCTAGGGTGACCTCTGGGCAGCGTTCCTTGAGGGGCTTCAGGCTGCTCAGGCGGCCGTAGACCTTATCCTCGGCCTTCTGGCGGACGACGCAGGTATTCAAGAGAACGACGTCGGCCTCCTCCGCCCTGGGGGTGGGGAGGTAGCCCAGATTTTGCAACTCCTCGGCGGCGCGCCGGGAGTCGGCGTCGTTCATTTGACAGCCGATGGTCCAGATGTGGTAGCGGTTCATTGCACCGTTATCCTTTGTGGCGTCAAATGTTGCCACCTGACGTCACTAGAAACTGGTTAGCGCGCGTTATCTCAGATCGCCGCGCCTGTCTTACTTGCATCCATTTCTACAAGCACTTTCAGTGCTTGCGCAGTGTAGTTGTTAGCACCATGCGGAAGCAGTTTCTCAGCAATTTGGGCCACATCAGCCCAATCAATGAAATCACCGTCATGCTGGGCATGGATATGGCGCTTGGTTCCCAGTTTTACAACACGGTTGGGCTGGTTGCCGAATACGGGAGCAAACAAGTCTGAACTGCATAGGTCGGCAATGTTTTGGGTACGCCGCAGTTGCTTACGGTCGAAGGGAACCCAGAACTTGACTTCGAGCCAGACCATCAACCCGCCGCAAATCAGTAGGAAATCTGGCTTTGCGTTGAACAATGCCGAAAACTCGCGATAGTACAGTTTGTCGTCTTCTGTATCTGCCAGGTACTGCGAGAAGTCCTTTGGGTGGATGCCTTGAAGCTGTGGCAACAAACTACCGATGGGCGTTGGGTTGGCGATTCTACCCTTGTATTGCTCCCGCATCGTAGACAAGAATACATCGTGCAAGGCCACAAGAAACCCTTGACGATTGGGGTGGTAGTGATAAAAGTCGCGGAAAACGGCAACTTCAGTGTACACTTCAGCAGCAGAGACCGTTTTGACGTTGAGTTTAATGGGGAGATCGGTCAAAGACAAGAACTGGGCCAAACCGCTATCTTCGCCCCCATCCTCTTTCTTGTGGCAGAGAAGGCGAAAGAGATGGTTACAGAAGTGGCGTTCCTCACGAAAGATGTCTTTGAACTCCATAGCTTTCCTCCAGTGGCGATTTCAGATAACGCCTAATTTGCGCAAATATGTACGCAAACCCCAAACGAAGTTGACCCACTACCCGCCAAATAATACCGTTCCGGACAACTCATCAACTAGCCTTATTAGCCTTACATTCTCATCATAGACCGCATCGAAGACGGAGAACTCAGACCGGGATAGGTAATCGTAGATATAGCCGTCTGTTGTCGGTATGGGAATGGTGCGTAATCGCTCTTGCGCCACCCACTCAAGGGTTCCTTCAGCACACTCAACTGGTGGCGTTGCAGCGATGTCAGCCATGTAGATGTAGATGATCCAGTTGTACTCGGTTGGACTGGTCTCCGTTAGTATGCCTCTGAGGCGTGGCTCCTCGATGGAGACGCCGGCCTCCTCCTCGACTTCGCGTATCACTGCCTGTCTGGGCGTCTCGAAGGGCTCAAGATGTCCTCCCACAGGGACGTACTTACCGAGATTGGGTTCCTTCTTACGGCGAAGCAACAAAAACCCTGCCTCGCTCCGCAGAATGCAAAGTACGGCAGCCTTCTTCAAGCCTTTAGGGACACTCATCCCTTCTCCTTTTCGTATAGCCGTCTAAGAGTATGAAGGGCGTGTAGGGTAACCCATTTGGAAGGCTGGCCTATCTCCTCCAAAGGCACGAATTTCTGAATCCACTTGCCCCCTTTGGGGTGCGTTTCACAGGGCCAGCGACCATTCTCATCCTGCTTGGACAATACTATACGAAGACTCTCTTGGATGCGCTCATCGTCGGGGGAGACGTAGGGGGCTACCAGGCTCAATACCTGAAGTATATCTGTTTCCCAGTGCATGGGGAAACCGAACTGGAACCAGCGGGGGCTGGGCTTGCCCCATTCTCGGTGATGCTTGTAGAGGTCGCTTTCCAGGAAGAGTTCGACGGCTCGGTGGCGGGACTCTTCCGTCTGGGGGTTAAGCCACTCCGAGGGGAGGTCGTGGAAGGCTTGGAGTACGTCGGCGGTGGCCCAGAAGCAGGAGTGGGTCTTCACCTTGGAAACACATGGCCAGCCGCCCTCTTGGTGCTGGATGCTCAAGAGCCAATCTAGGACCTTGTGAGCGCGAGGATCATTCGCATAGTCGTACCAGAGCATCAGGCGTAGAGCGTGAGCCGCGTGACAGGGGAGAAATACCGTGCGCCCTTTGATCTCAACGCCGTAGGCCCCATCTTCTAAGATGCAGCCATCGAGCAGGTAATCCAGCGCTTTCTGGGTGGCTCCGTTTCCCTTATAGCCCAGCCACAGGAGGAGCACCAAGTATTTTTCTGTGCCGTGATGGGGGCGGGCATCAGAGCCCCAGTAACCCTCCGGGCGCTGCCTCCGGAGGATCTTTCGCACCGGCTCAGACTGGGCGATGGCCTGGCTGGCGGCTATCACCTCCGGATCACTCTCGGACTTAACCAGGAGCCAACGGAGGGCGAAATAGCGGACGGAGGAGTTAGACTTCTCCAGGAGCCAGTCGGTGGGGTCGGCGTTGAGCAAATCCTTCCAATTCTGCATCTCACCTCCTAGACGGTAAGCGAGGTCGCGCGACCTCGCTCCGACTGTGTTATGGGCGATCTTGGGCTCAAGGATGTCAGGTCGCACCACGAGCCCTGGTCAGTTCCGATATATGGTCAGCTATCCACTCTCTGACTCCACCTAGAGCTTCGGCTAACTTCTCTTTGGAGCGAATTTGTTTGAAGTATAGCCTGTGGTTGAGTTCGAACCAGTCACGTTCCTTCTCGCGAATCGGCTTCAGATGATATCCTTGGGAAGGGGAATGACTTCGTGATACGAAGATCCGACGAAGCCCGACTTATATATGGTGCCATATACGAGGACTACGACCAGGCGGAAGCTATGGCCTGTCAATTGTCGTCTGGCTTGGCCGTACTTGTCTATGTCTCGCTTGCGGGCAACCGGCACTATATCTTCTTCGTGAATCCATCGACCTTCCTCGCGACGGAAATTGTTGGGGAAAACATAGAAGATAACAAGACCTTTTGTCTTATCTTGTGTGATTTGTGCGAGTTGCACGTTGGCAGCCAGAAAGACATGGTAGTCCAAAAGAGGCAATCCCCACCGCGATATGTCTCGCTTTCTTGCGGGCAACAGTGGTTTGAGTCCTACTGTATGCAATTCCTGTAATAGATCTTCTTTCATTTTCTGAAGACGGCCTTTGTCGCTCATGTAGGTACAGTCATCTTGTGATGGTTCTGGAGGCTTGGCGCGCTTGGCTTTTTGACGAGCTCTGTATCCCTCAACTATCAAAGCTTCGAGCTCTGGGTACGTGGGCCTTTCAGAGAGTCGGCCATGTCTGATAAAGATTTCGTCTACTTCTATCAGATTCTTGCCACCGCCCACGGTCTTCCTTAACTCTATAGGGGAGGTCGACGGATTTCCGGTAGATGCTCAGCACTCCCACCGAGTCCCCCTTTATCCTAACGATTTCATACTCCGTCTCTACAAAAGGCTGGCAGTACCTTGAGAGTATTCTTTGGATATCTTCTTCAATGGCTTCCAGGGGCGGAGTTTCTTTTGGTTCCTTCCTTGTGTCATCTATGCCTATGAGTAGATATCCAGTTCCGCTAGGGGTATTCGCAAGCGCTATGACGTGCCTGACGAAATTCGCCTTGTTGTCCTTGGTCTTCAAAGGCAGTTTAAGCTTTAGATCAACCTTTCGGCCTTCCTTTCGGAGAAGACGACGCAGTTGGTCGGGGTTAATGGGCATGATACCTCTTCCCAATATGGTTCATTGGCGGCGCTGGTGGCATTGCCACCACTGATCTCTCTAAGAACCCGCTGCGGTCCGGGCCAGGGCCCTGCGCTTCTTCTGGCTAGCGAACAGCTTCTGGAGGAATTGACCGGTGTAGGAGTGGGGCATCTGGGCCACCTCCTCTGGCGTTCCCTCGGCGATGACCTCGCCTCCGGCGTCACCCCCCTCCGGCCCCAGGTCTATAATCCAGTCGGCGGACTTTATCACCTCCAGGTTGTGCTCGATGATGATCACCGTGTTGCCGGCATCGACGAGCCGGCCCAAGACACCCAACAGTTTCTTGATGTCGTCGAAGTGGAGCCCCGTGGTGGGCTCGTCTAGGATGTAGAGGGTGCGACCGGTGGCCCGCTTGGAGAGTTCTCGGGAGAGTTTTATCCTTTGTGCCTCTCCGCCAGAGAGGGTGGTGGAGGACTGACCCAGCCGGATGTAGCCCAACCCCACATCGTAGAGGGTCTGGAGTTTCCGCTTGATCTTCGGGATGTTCTCGAAGAACTCAACGTTCTCCTCCACCGTCATCTCCAGGATGTCGGCGATGTTCTTTCCCTTGTACCGGATCTGGAGGGTCTCCCGGTTGAACCGCCTCCCTTTGCAGACCTCGCAGGGGACATAGATATCGGGGAGGAAATGCATCTCTATCTTGATAATCCCGTCGCCTTGGCAGGCCTCGCAACGGCCTCCTCTAACATTGAAGGAGAAACGGCCCGGCTTGTATCCCCGTATCCTCGCCTCTGGCAGGGTGGCGAAGAGCTCGCGGATGTAGGTGAAGACGTTGGTATAGGTGCCGGGGTTAGAGCGGGGCGTCCGGCCGATGGGGGATTGATCTATATGTATCACCTTGTCCAGGTGCTCAACTCCTAAAATATCCTTATGTCGGCCTGACCTGTCTTTGGCTCGATGGAGTGTCTGGGCCAGTCGCTTGTAGAGGATTTCGATGAGGAGGGTGCTCTTCCCCGAGCCGGAGACGCCGGTGATGCAGATGAACTCGCCCAAGGGGAAAGGGACGTCGATCTCTTTGAGGTTGTGTTCCGCCGCGCCTTTGACCTCCAGATAGGCCCCATTCCCGCCTCGGCGCCTCTCCGGGACGGGGATGCTCTTCTTTCCGGAGAGGTATTCTCCGGTGATGGAGTCTGGGCAGGCGATGATCTTCTCTATAGGCCCCGCGGCCACTACCCGGCCGCCGCTCTCCCCGGCTCCAGGCCCCAGGTCTATGATCCAGTCAGCGGAGCGCATCGTCTCCTCGTCGTGCTCTACCACCAACAGCGTGTTTCCCAGGTCACGCATATCCTTGAGGGTGCGGATGAGCCGTTTGTTGTCTCGCTGGTGGAGGCCGATGGAGGGCTCGTCCAGTATGTAGAGCACGCCCACCAATTGGGAGCCGATCTGGGTGGCTAGTCTTATCCTTTGGGCCTCGCCGCCCGCGAGCGTGGTGGCTGAGCGGTCCAGGGTCAAATAGTCGAGGCCCACGTTCACCATGAAGCGCAACCGATCCCGGATCTCCTTGAGGATTCGGCGGGCGATGGCCAACTCCCGCTTGGAGAGCCTCTTAGGGAGTCCCTGGAAGAACTCTAGCGTCTCGCTTACGGACATGGCGGTGATATGGGTGATCGACTTGTCGGTCACGGTGACGGCCAGGCTTTCCGGCCTCAGCCGTTTCCCCTTGCAGGCGGGGCAGGGATGGGTAGCCATGTACCTTCCTATCTCGCCTCGGATGTAATCAGGACTTGACTCCCGGTACCGCCGCTCCAGGTTGGGGATAACCCCCTCGTAGGTGGTATCGTACTCGCGGATGCGGCCGTATTGGCTTCTGTATCTCAGTCTGATTATCTCCGTACCGGTCCCGTATAGGAGGAGGTCTATATGCTCGGGTTTCAGTTCCCGCACGGGGACGTTCACCGGGAAGCCATGATGATCGGCCACGGCCTTCACCAACTGGTAGTAGTAAGTCTCGCTGGTCGAGGCCCGGCTCCAGGGCCGGATGGCCCCCTCGGCCAAGGTCAGGCTCTTGTTGGGGATGACCAGGCCGGGGTCTATCTCCATCTTGGTGCCGATCCCCTGACAGACGGGGCAGGCCCCGTAAGGGGTGTTGAAGGAGAAGGTGCGGGGCTCTATCTCGCCGATGCTGATGCTGCAATGGACGCAGGCGAACTGCTCGGAGAAGAGGAGGTCTTTCTCCGCGGTCGCGTCGTTGATGATGATCACGCCGTCGCCCAGGTTGAGGGCCGTCTCCACCGAGTCGGTGAGCCGGGAGCGGAAGGCCTTGATCTCTGCCTTGCTGTATTTGGCCTGGTCGGGGATGATGAGCCTATCGACTACTGCCTCTATGGAGTGTTGCTTGTACCGGTCGAGTTCGATATGCTCGTCCACGTCCCGCACTTCGCCGTCCACCCGGACGCGGACGAAGCCCGCCTTGCGTACATCCTCGAAGACCCGCTGGTGGTGGCCCTTGCGGTCTTTGATGAGGGGCGCCAGTACCATTATCTTGGTCTCGGGCTCGAGTTCCATCACCGAATCTACGATCTGCTCCGCCGACTGCTGAGCGATGACCCGGCCACAGTTGGGGCAGTGGGGGATGCCGATGCGGGCGTAGAGAAGCCGAAGATAGTCGTATATCTCGGTGACCGTTCCCACGGTACTTCTGGGGTTATCAGAAGGCCCTTTCTGGTCGATAGAGATGGCGGGGGAGAGCCCCTCTATCTGGTCCACGTCTGGCTTTTGCATCTGGCCCAGGAACTGGCGGGCATAGGCGGAGAGGGACTCGACATAACGGCGTTGCCCCTCGGCGTAGATAGTGTCGAAGGCCAGAGACGACTTGCCGGAGCCGGAGAGGCCGGTGATGACCACGTATTTGTTGCGTGGTATCTCCACGGTTATGTTCTTGAGGTTGTGTTCGCGGGCTCCGCGAACGATGATCTTATCTTGGGCCATGCTCTAACTTTGCGAAACGTGATTTTTCGGGCAATCTTATATCATACCATGGTTGACCGTATGCCTCAAACTATTCGCGTTGTTTTCTGCGGCGAATCTCAGTAGACCGTTGTCCATCTTTGGAATAGACGTTGTGCTGCGGATGATTGCGCTGCTTGGGAAGACGGGCGAACAAGTGCCACTCGCCTTGAGTAGAGGGGCTCACCTATCCCCGACCAGAAAACAAGGGCAGCGTCCACCCGATGTGAAACTTCATCCCAAGGAAAGTCCATCCAATCATCCTGATTGAGCGTGTAGTAGCCGCTTTCTCCTTGAAGGAGATCAATGGCGACCAGACCGGGTTGGCCCTCACTTAGTTGGTTCGCTTCGTAGTTAATGGTTTGTACTAGGTTCTGAACAAGTCTATGTGGATTGACTGTTCTTGGTGCAGCAGGATTGGCCCTACTAAGGACAGCGCAAGTCTGGGTAATAGGTTGGTGATAACATTTCTTGGTGGCGTAAATCCAAACGTGAGCACCTTCATGGTGTGAAGGCGTCATTTGTAGTAGGAGTATGCAGCCCCACCGTTGTTCGTCCAAACCATCGTCGCGAAGCCATTCCAAGCAAAGCTCTACAATGCTGTCTATTTCTTCCTTCGTGTAGAACGTTGTCGATTCATCTTGGCGTATTTCTATGTTGTACAGGGATTGGACATCTTGCAGTTCGAAAGAGAGCCTATCCATTAATTCTGAGTCGCTCCACAAATCATGCCTACTGGTACCGCCCATAGCTCTGACTTCCACTAGCCAAGCAGCTCCATCAACTTCGACGCATATATCAGCCTGGCCACTATCAGGTACAGGAGGTTCCAGTTCGCGGACGATCGCCCCGCATTGGGTTAGAAGATACGAGCACCATGCTTCTGCCCAGCTCGCCCAAAAGTGCCGGTGGTCGGGGGACCTAAACTTGCTTGCTACCTTCTCCAACCCATTGATGTGTTTGATAGTAGAAAGGATTCGGTCAAGAACGCCCAGCGCTTCGCTCGAAGGCTGGCTACACAGAAAGGCCCATCTTCCTGTGCGATGTAACTCCCAGGGTGATTGTGAGTCTCGAACCTTGGTCACCCATTCTTCATCGATAGCGAAAGTTTGGTGCAAAGTCGGATAGGATTGAATTGTGCCGAGAATCTTGTCAATCTGTGTGTCGCTCAGGTCGATGGTTTCATACTGTCCCACGATTACCCCGTGCTCACTTCAGAACCGGTATCACCGCTGGTAGTCTTCTTCTCCTTCTGTCCTCCCTATAGCCGCTTGCGAAAGACGGCGATCCAGGGGCTCCCAAACCGTTTTACCTCCCCCCTATCTTCCGGAGCATCTCTATGTTCTGGAGTTCCCTCGTCCGCTGTTCCTTCCGTATCCGCTCCCATTCGGGGATATCCTCACGCTCGGCTAGCCGCTGGCGGAGTTCGAAGATCTGATCCCTGATAACCGCCGCCTTCTCGAATTCGAGGTCCTGGGCCAGTCGCTTCATCTGTTTCTCCAGTTCCTTTATCAGGCGGGCCACCTCATCTTTGGGTATCTCCGCCGCCACCTCGTATTTCAGCCGCTCCTCGGCAGCCACCCTCATCTGGTCGGTCAGGTCTCGCACCGCCTTGACGATGCTCCGGGGCTCGATACCGTGCTCCTGGTTGTATCTCGTCTGTATGGCTCGGCGGCGGTTGGTCTCATCTATGGCCCGTCTCATGGAGTCGGTCATCTCATCGGCGTACATGATCACCGTGCCGTCTATGTGGCGGGCCGCTCGGCCGGTGGTCTGGATGAGGGCCTGCTCGGAGCGCAAGAACCCCTCCTTGTCGGCGTCCAGGATGGCTACCAGAGAGACTTCTGGCAGGTCCAACCCCTCTCGAAGCAGGTTGATGCCTACTACAACGTCGTATACCCCGAATCGTAGGTCACGGAGGATCTCCACCCGCTCGATGGTGTATATCTCCGAGTGGAGGTAGTGGACTTTGATCCCCATCTCCGCCAGGTAGTCGGCCAAATCTTCCGCCATCCGTTTGGTAAGGGTGGTGACCAGGGCCCGCTGCCCCTGCTTCACCCTTTCGTTTATCTGGTAGATGAGGTCCTCGATCTGGCCCCGGGTGGGCTTGACTATCACCTGGGGGTCCACCAGCCCGGTGGGCCTGATGATCTGCTCCACCACCTGGTCGCTGTGCTCCAACTCATAGGGCCGTGGGGTGGCCGAGGTGTAGATGACCTGATAGATATGCTTTTCGAACTCCTCAAAGTTGAGGGGGCGGTTATCTAGGGCCGAGGGGAGCCGGAAGCCATACTCTACCAGGGTCTCCTTCCGGGAGCGATCTCCCCGGTACATGCCGTGCAGTTGGGGGATGGTCATGTGGGACTCGTCGACGATGAGGAGGAAGTCATCGGGGTAGTAGTCGAGAAGGGTCCAGGGGGGCTCGCCAGGGGCCCTTTGGGCCAGATGTCGAGAGTAGTTCTCCACCCCGGCGCAGTAGCCGATCTCCCGCAGCATCTCCAGGTCGTAGTTTGTGCGCTGCTCCAGTCGGGCGGCCTCCAGGATCTTATCTTGGGCCTTGAGTTCGAAGAGCCGCTCCTCAAGTTCCCTCTCTATATCCTCTAGGGCTAGGGCTAGCCGTTCTTGGGGGGTGATGAAATGCTTGGCCGGATAGATGTTGATGCTCTCCCTTTCGATGAGGATCTCGCCGGTGAGGGGGTCTATCTCCACCATCCGCTCTATCTGGTCACCCCAGAACTCGACGCGGTAGGCGAGTTCCTCATAGGCGGGTTGGATTTCCAGAGTGTCACCGCGCACGCGGAACTTGCCCCGTCTCAGTTCCAGGTCGTTCCGCTCGTAGTAGATGTCCACCAGGTGACGCAGGACCTTCTCTCGGTTGCGGATCTCCCCTTTCTTGAGGGTGACCACCACCTTACCATAGTCCTCCGGCGAGCCCAGGCCGTAGATGCAGGAGACGGAGGCCACGATGACCACATCCCGGCGGGAGAAGAGAGCCGAGGTGGCGGCCAGCCTTAGCCGGTCGATCTCATCGTTGATGCTGGCGTCCTTCTGGATGTAGGTGTCGGTGCGGGGGAGGTAGGCCTCTGGCTGGTAGTAGTCGTAATAACTGACGAAATAGGCTACGGCGTTATGGGGGAAGAACTCCTTGAACTCGGCATAGAGTTGGGCTGCCAGGGTCTTGTTATGGGCGATGACCAGGGTAGGGCGCTGGACCTCTTCGATGACGTTGGCCATGGTGAAGGTCTTGCCCGTCCCCGTGGCCCCCAACAAAGTCTGATGTTTATACCCGTTTTTGAGGCCTTCTAACAGTTGCTGGATCGCTTGGGGCTGATCACCGGTAGGCCTGAAATCGGAAACCAGTTTGAATTCTGGCATGGTGCTCTCTCAAAAGTTAGAGTCGCCTATAGGGGCTGCTAGAGCAGATTTCATATAGAACTTCCGTTCAAACTCTTATTATACTACGATTTGGGGGATTTGTCTAGCATGAGCTGTTGCGTAATAGTATGTAGAGTGACGACAGTGGTAAAGGAGTAGAACGTTCTTATAGTACTAAAGTACTATTGTACCGCTGCAGAAAACCTGATACATTAGAAGCAAATAGGGGACAACAGAGGACAATAGAGGACACAAGAGGAGGGCAACATGACTGTTGTGCTACGTGAAGTTCTGACCCCGGACGAAGTAGCGGCCCTTCTACGCGTAAGCCGCAAGACCATCTACCGCTCGATTCGAAACGGAGAGCTAATCGCAGCCCGCGTCGGTCGGCAATACCGTATTCCAAGGCGCAATATCGACCTCTTCTTGGCCTCAAAGAGTACAGGCAAGGAAGCAATCCAGGCTCTGTTTGAGCGAGTTGCTGAGGTTGCCTTGCGGTATGACTTCGAGCCGGAGGAAATCGAGCGGGATATTGCTGAAGCAATTGAGGCGGTGCGACGGAGTGCTGAGTGATTCGCGCCGTTCTCGATACGGATGTGTTGATCAGTGCTTTCATCATTAGGCATGGAGCACCTCGACACATCTTCAACGCATGGCGAGAGGGCAAGTTCGAGTTAGTCACGAGCTTGCCCATTTTGCAGGAAGTAGACAACGTCTTGCACCGTCCCAACATTCAGCGGAAGTATGCGTTGGGGGAGGACGATATTTATGCGTATCTTCTGCTCTTGGGAGCCCAGACAATCGTCGTTCCTGTGCTTCCAGACATAGGTGCCGTGTCTGCAGACCCCAAAGACGATAAGTTTCTTGCCTGCGCCCTTGTGGGCCAAGCTCAATTCGTTGTAAGTGGCGATCACCACCTGTTGGATCTCGGCGCATTTGCAGGTGCGCAAATAGTCACACCGAGGGAGTTTGCGACCAAGGTTGTTGGGGGCTGGCAGCCGACTCTCCCCCAAATCGGGCGATCTTAGGTTGCTTTTCGCACACTGTTCCTCACCGCGCTCAACGCCTGTTGTGTTGCTTTTGCCAAGGCCATCGTCTGCATCACCATCACCGCCAGCACATGCTGATGGAAGTACATTGAAGATACGTCAGACTACATATATCGGGTTCGTGAAGACCCAGCCGCGCCTTCGGAGGAGATAGCGACGATAGGCCCCCACTCGATAGGCCCCTTTTTCTTTTGCCCGGTAGCGGAGGGTCTGGCCCCTCTTTTGGGCCACCACCTTTCCCCGATGCACCAACCGCAAGAGGGCGGGTAGGGGGGAGACGACCTCCAACTCCGCTTCTCCCTCTAAAGCGATCTCCTCTCCCATTATCGCTTCCTTGTTCCCACTTCTGGCTATGAAGCGGAAACCCCTGCTATCCCCTATGAGGTCATAGGCCACAAAGGCGTGGCCGGTTTTCAAGGCTTGGTAGACCAAGTTGCTGTCGTGCTCCAGTTTGCCGTTGAAGGGCTGGGAAGAGAGGATATGGGTGCGGACGGTGCGGAAGCAGTGCTGATAGGAGTGGATGGCTCGCTTCAGGGGCCCTAGGGTATGGACTGTGGCGTGGACATCGGTGCCGCCGATGGCCGCCATCCGTCTCTCTCTAAGCAACTCGTCCCATTTTCTCAGGGTCTCGGGGAAAGGGCCTTGAATGGCTACCCCAGGGAAATAGGCCAAAAAGAAGGCTTGGGGGAGGTTGGGGAGGTAAGCCTTGAATTCGGACATGTAGTTCCATATCTCCAGGCCGGCGTATCCCCTCGCCTGCCAATCTACCCAGTTGATCTCCGGCTCTCCGCTGAAAGGGGTGCTGTGCTCGAAGGGGTGAGCCAGGAAGCCGAATCCCCCCTGGGCGTTGACGGCATCTATGACGGCCTGGGCATCCTTCGCGTGTTGGGCTACTTCTCCTTTGATGTTGAAGGCCAAGTAGTGGTTGGCCTCGGGGACTCGCTCGATGTCGTGGATCTCCTCGCCCACCAGCAGGAGAAGATCGCCGTACCAGCCATCCTTCCCGGTCACTAGGATGTTGTGATCCGTGGCAATGATGAAGTCTAACCCCGCCTGGGAGGCGAGATGGGCCACTTCCTCGAAGTTGGCGGTGCCGTCGGAGGCGGTGGTATGGAGGTGGATGCTGCCTATGTATTCGTGCATCATCTCTCCAGGAAGTACTGGTGCGGAGATTATAGAGTTCTTGGTGATGGGCTGTCAAACCCCCCAGGGAACCCTTTGGCCCCCTTTTTCGTCTAAATAATGGCCTGGTGGTATAATGCGCGAAACTCTGGGCTAATTCAATTAAGGAGGCAAAGAGATGACACGAGTGATAAGCATCATTCTGGGGGCGGCGACGGTGCTTCTGGTGGCCGCGGTTCTCACGGTGGAACTGGCCATGGTGGTGCCGGCGGTGCAGGCCGGCGGCCCGTCAGGAGCCGTGGCGCCCGAGGCCCAAAATGCGATCTCCGTCAGCGGGGAGGGGAAGGTATCCGCTGAGCCCGATGTGGCGGAGATAGTCATCGGGGTGGAGAGCCGAGCCCCTACCGCTAAGGAGGCGGCCAGCCAGAACAGCGAGGATATGAACGAGGTGATGGCTGTTCTCGAGGGGATGGGGATCGCCGAGGAGGATATCCAGACCGTCGATTACTCCATCCGAGTGGAGATGGATTACCGAGGGGATGAGGGGCCCAAGGTCGTCGGTTACGTGGTCGATAACGCGGTGCGGGTGAAGGTGCGCGATCTCGATCTGGTGGGCGACCTTCTGGACCAGGCGACGGAGGCCGGAGCCAACAACATCTACGGCATAACCTTCACCGTCGAGGATCCCCGGTCTTTCCAGGAGCAGGCTCGGGAGATGGCGGTGGCCGAGGCTCGTAGCAAGGCCGGGCAGTTGGCTGAGGCCGCCGATGTGCGGCTGGGCGATCTCCTTTCCCTGAGCGAATATCTGGTCGGGGGGCCGGTCTATGTGGAAAGGGCCGCTGCGGCCGAGGGCATGGGAGGAGGCGCGCCGCCTATCTCTCCGGGGCAACTGGAGATAACGGTCCAGGTGCAGATGAGTTATGAGATAGTGCCATAACAGACGTTAGAAATGAGGAAGGGGTCGCAAGTCGCGGCCCCTTTTCAGTTGTCTTCTGACTGGGATAGGATCTGGCGAGCGCGCGCCGCCTCTTCTCGGGGCACGAGGATCTGGACTTCCCCCAAGCCATCGACGGTGAGGGCGAAAACGGTGCTCCCACTATCGTACCGCAGGAGGACCGGGATCCCCTCGCTCTCCAAACGACCCTTGATCACATGGGCCTGAATTTGCCCGGAGGCGGTATAGACCTCTTCTAACTCTTCCACTCCCGTAAGCCTCATCGGGTTACTTATTGGTCATGCTCCTCAGGAAAGTCTCTATGAGGGTGGTCGCTGTCTCTGGCCAGGGGAAAGTCTCGGGATTCAGCATCCATTGGAAGAGGAGGCCGTCGTAGGCGGCCACCAGGATGGAAGACAGAGGATGGACGTTACCCTCTCTGAACTCTCCCCTGGAGATGCCCTCTTGAATGATGGCGCTGATGAGGGAATCGTATTCCTCGAACATGGCCCGTAGCATCTCTTTGATCGTCTCATCCTGGGTGGCGTGGGACCAAAACTCCATGACCACAGGGAGGAGATCCCGCAACTCTAAGCCGGAGCGGATCATGACCTGGTTCAGTTTGCGTAACTTCTCAGCCGGAGGGTCTTGAGGGGAGAAACTCCCTTGCAGAGATTTGCCCCACCCCCCAAGCCAGTTCTCCATGACGGAGAGGAATATCTCCTTCTTGCTTTCGTAGTACCAGTATAGGGTTCCCTTGCTGAGGCCGCTCTCCTCGACGATGTCGTCCATGGTAGTCTGATGGTACCCCTGGTGAGCGAAACACCGTAAGGCTGCTTTCAATATCTGGCTCCTCCGCTACTTTAGCCTTGTCCATGCGCTCAATCCTATACTGACCAGTCAGTCTATTTGGCAAAATTGTAGTAGGGAAGAGGAAATCTGTCATGGAGAAGGCAAAGGGCCCCTTTAACTCTCTTCTTGGGGGCTAGCGAGGAGGGTATCGAGTTTCCGGGAGAGTTCCTTTAATCGCGCTTCTAGCCGTTGAAGGTCGTCTCGAGTAGGTATCTGCCACCGCTCTAGGGCCCCTTCTACTTTGATCATCGTCGCCGCTTCCAGGTTCTGGCGGCGACGCAGGGCATAAACAGCCAACTCCTCGCTCAGTCGTTGGGCCTCTTCCAAGACTGTCTCCCCTCGGCTAACGAGGGGTTCGAGCCTGGCCTCGTCGAAGGAGACTCTTAGGGTATCGCCGCCGATGCGGATTAAGGATCGCAGGAGGGGTGGGGGTAGGTTTCTCTCCTCTCGCTGCAGGATCCGAGCCAGGGTAGCGGCGGTGAGATCCTCGCCAGTTTGATGGTCGAGGATCTGCACTTCCTCTCCAGCCCTTATCAAAGCGGCCACATGTCCTAAGGAGACGTACCGCTTCTCTTGGGTATCGTACAGTTTGCGATTTGAGTATCGCTTGATGAGACGCAAAGAGAAGCCCCTTTTGGCTTTAGCCCTTCTTCGCCAGTTTATCGATCTTCTTGCTCAATTCGTCGATGCTTTTACTCAGGCTCTCTATCTCCGCCTTGGTGGGCACGTTAAGCCTTTCGAGCGCCTTTTCGATGCGGGCATCAAGGGCAGATTCCATCTTCTCCCTTCTCGCTTCCATCCTCTCCCGGCTCTTAGCCATCATCTCTTGAGCTAGCTTTCGTCCCTCTTCCTGGGCTATTTGGCCTCTTTCTACTAGCCGGCTGATCAGTTCCTCAGCCTCATCGGTGGCCAAAGCCATCGCTCCTACGCTGGCTAGAAGCACCTTGCGGAGGGTTTCGAAGAACCGAGTTCCTTCCATGGGAGCCTCTTTCTTCTCAGCCATCCCTTACCTCCTCTCGTTTCATTGACGCATTGCGTCATATATTATCATATCGCGTTGAAGCCGATTTGTCAAGGGGCAGCTGTAGAGAGCGTTGATAGCATGAAAGAGGCTACACCCTGGCCCAGTCTTGTGCTACAAAGGGTCTCAGGCTAGGTTGAGCCTTCTTGCCGATTCGATGATGAGGGTGGAAAGGGGACTAAGAACTCGCTCCGCTCTACTGGGGAGGTGGGCGGCGAACATCCCTACGAGCGCCCCGCTCACCACATCCAGAGGATAGTGGACACCGCAATAGACGCGGGCGATGGCGAAGAGGGAAGCCAGGAGCCCCATGACGGCTCCCAGGTTGCGGTTCCGTTGCCAGATCACCGTAGCGAAGGTGAATCCTACAGCAGCAGGGTTGCTGGGCAATGAGGAGTCCGAGGGACGGTAGAAGAGGAGGTTAACTTCCTGAGTGGAGAAGGGCCGAGGGCGAAAATAGAGTAGGTTGCAGGCCTTAACTAGGGCGTTGGCCACCAGGAAGGCTGCTATCACCTGGATAACGGCTCGCTGATTCAACTCTCTATCGGCCATCGTCCTCCCCTCGAACCAGAGATAGATGAGGAGGAGGAAAAGGGTGGTGGGTACAAAGTAGTCGTTCACCAGGAGGCGCATACCACCATCAAGGAGGGGAACGCGGCCCGCAAGCCCATTTACGAGTTGGAAGAGCGCCTGGTCCATACGTAAAGTATCCCTGGGGGATGGGAAAGGCCTACTCCCCTAACCGCTCTTGGAACCAATCTGCCGTCAGGGAGATGGCGGCTGGAGACCGAGGGAGGGAGAAATGCTTCTCTCCCTCTATTACCATCATCTCCTCTCCTTCGGATGCTGCCCTATCGTCCTGAGGGGCTAGCCTATCCTCCCCGCCGCAGAGAAGGAGGCAGGGACGACCCTGGGGCAAGTGCTCCAAAGAGGCCAGTTGGCTAACCAACCCCCTTGTAGCCCCTGCCCATCTCATCCCTTGAAGGTAGGACATCTCGGCTAGGATATGGAGGCCCGGCCTAGTGGTCTCTAGTATGGGGGAAAGAGCCGCCACTGCCCTCACCTGTTCATCTCCGCTGGCCGAGCGGATAGCCAGATCGGCTCCCAAGTCCACCCCCAGCACGCCTATCCTCTGGGGATCTACCTCGGGGTGAGCGGCGAGGTAGGCGACCCCCGAAGGGAGAAGAGCCAAGAGATCAGGGTATTCGAGGGTGGAGAGTTCCAGCACTAGGACTACGAAGCCCCTTTCGGCCAAGTGAGTGGCCAACGGCTCTAAGGAGCGGGTTCCTTCTCCTAGTCCGGGCAAGGCACACATAGCCGCTCGAGGGGCCTGAGTGCCAGCCTGCCCCGGTGCTTGCCAGGCTGGGGGACGGGCTGGCAAGCCCTGTTCCAAACCCGACAGGGTCGAGGGATGGCCCACGAGGGTAGAACCCCTTGGCAAGTACAAAGTTCCCCTCCCACGAGATCCTGTAAGGATTCCCCGTTCAAGGGATACCTGAGGGGGGCTTAGCCCTAAGACCGAGGGCCGGCGTATGAGGTTAGGGATGAGAAGGGCGGTGGATAGAGCGGCCAAGAAAGCGAGACCCAGAAAGAAAGCGAACTCGCTTGCGGCTGGCCCTGGGGAGAAGATCTCATAGCCCCTGGTGCCGAAGAACCAAGCGTAGGTGAGGAGGAGAAGGGTTGATCCTAGAAGATAGGAGCGAAGGGGGTTCTTCACCCCTAGAAGGGAGAGGCCTACTAGCCGGTGACGTGCAGCCACTATCTGCGAAGCCCCCACTATAGCCCCGTAGGCGAAGAGGGAGAAGAGGAGGCCGATGGCTATCTGCTCTGGGAATTGCATCCTCTCATCCGTCAAGGATCCCTGCGGGAAAAACTTGCCGCTGCCCAAGGAAAGGCAGCGGCTAACAGTTGAGGAAACTCGCCTAGTCTAGATAGTCTCTCAGTTTGCGACTCCGGGAAGGGTGACGGAGTTTGCGGAGGGCCTTGGCCTCGATCTGTCGGATGCGCTCCCGCGTAACCCCGAACTGCCTCCCTACCTCCTCCAAGGTATGGCTACGGCCATCTTTCAGCCCAAAGCGCATCTGGAGCACACGCCCCTCTCGTGGGGTTAAGGAGGTGAGGATATCCTCCATCTGCTCTCTTAGCAGCCGCTGCGAAGCAGCATCGGTGGGGGCTTGGGTCTTCTGATCCTCGATGAAATCCCCTAAGTGGCTATCCTTCTCTTCGCCAACCGGCATCTCTAAAGAGAGAGGTCGTTGGGCGATCTCGATGATCTTCTCTACCTTCTTAGGGGTGGTGCCCAATTCGACGGCGATCTCCTCCGAGGTCGGCTCTCGACCCAGTTCTTGGGCTAAACTACGGGAGACCCGGACCAGTTTATTGATCCGTTCGCACATATGAACCGGCACCCTGATGGTCCGCCCCTGATCGGCGATGGCGCGGGTTATCGCCTGGCGGATCCACCAGGTGGCATAGGTGCTGAACTTATAGCCGCGATGGTAGTCGAACTTCTCTACAGCCCGGATGAGGCCGATGTTCCCCTCTTGAATGAGGTCTAGGAAGGATACCCCTCGACCTACATACTTCTTGGCGATGCTCACCACCAGGCGGAAGTTAGCCTTGATGAGATGCTGGCGTGCCCCTTCTGCATCAGTCCTTAGGCGCTCCAACCCTTTCTTCTCAGCGGCTGTCAACTCGCCATCTCGAGAAAGTCGGAGGCGAGCCTCCTGTCCCTTTTCCATACGTCTGGCCAGGTCAACCTCTTCCTTCGCGGTGAGGAGATCGATACGGCTGATCTCCTTGAGGTAAAGGCTCACCGTATCATCCACGCCTATCTCGCTGAGGTCGAACTCCCCTTTTCTCTTCTCAGGGGTCGCCTTCCCCTCTTCTTGGACTTCCACACTCTTATCGCAGACACGGATTTGCATATCCTCGGCTCCTCACCACCATCTTTTCGATTTTTCTCTGGGCGTTTCCTCCACGTCGAGATGCCGGAGATAAGAAAATACCCTGCGAGACAACACCTTCCCCGGCTAGTAGAGCATAAGGGCATTCAACGGACATCACCGCAGGGGCCAGTAGAGTCACTTAAGGCGAGGTAAAGCATCCCACTCGATAGGATCATGTGACGACGCAGAGAAACCTCCCCAGCGACATCACCAACATAAAGAGACAGACCTCCCCCGTCTCACTTACATATTATAACATAAAGTAATCGAAAAATCAAGGGGCAATTTCTTCTTATGTCTACTTTAAGAAGGACTATCTCTATGAGGACACACTCCCTGATTCTTGGCATGAAATTATGGTCATCTTAGGGATTTGAGCTCTATTCTGGCTTGATTTTTGCCCTTTTGTTCCACTCTTGGGGAAGGAATATAGCCGCGTGGGTTTCCAAGGGAGTAAGAGACACAATATGTTGTATATGATTCACAGATTGCCGCTGATTCTGGTATGCAATGGAATGGTTCTAGGGTGGGAAAGGTCTTATGTAGAGCAGGCTGCCTGTGGGCCGATTCAGTACCAGGTTGCCGTTGACTACCGAGGTTCGGCCAGAGGGAAGCGAGATGGCTGAAGGCGGAATTCGTTATTTCCGAAGAACATCCTCGATAAGGGAGAACTATGGACCCCCGTGTCAAGTCAAATGAAAATGTTACTGAACAGGCTGTCCAAAAAGTCCAGTAGGGAAGTAGCTGAGGCCAATAGAGATGAGCTATAATATGCCAGAAGAGTGCTCCTCTTGGAGGTAAGTGGGAATGAAGATATTCAAGGAATACAGCCAGAGTCA
>Ga0209979_1001417_pt1 | contig 26331 bp, 26 predicted proteins | sample AnhtaG_FD_183114 | JGI IMG/M metagenome (GOLD analysis project Ga0209979, IMG submission 183114) | Deep subsurface microbial communities from Anholt, Denmark to uncover new lineages of life (NeLLi) - Anholt_01485 metaG (SPAdes) (version 2) | ecosystem: Environmental > Aquatic > Marine > Oceanic...
GCCGAGGAGGGAGACCTGGTGCTCGTTGCCGGGAAGGGGCATGAGAAGTCCATGTGCTTCGGGACGAAGGAACATCCCTGGAGCGACCACGAAGCGGTCAGGGAAGCGCTGTCACGACGCGGCGAACGGTGAGATGCCGGTAGCGCCGTTATTCAGCCTTTCTTGGTTCGGTGCGCATGGTAGGCTGTGAGCAGTTCGATGGCTCCTCAGAGGGGAGCGGTCGTGGGGCTGAGCCTTGGCTGACTGATCAGAACTGAGACTCATCGGCCCTCAAGCTGCTCTTCGAACTTGATCACTCGTTGTATCAATCCGCGCACCCTGGCTGCCATCTCAGCGTCGCCGGAAAGCTTCGCCAAGAACTGGAGCACTTCCCCGCCGCATTTCGCAGAATACGCAGCACATTGCAAGCGGAGCATCTGACATCAAGTCCTGGTCACATTCGTGATGCGACATGTGCATATCCTCCAGTGCTGGCGCCCCAAGACGATACGTGTTCAAGATAACCCGCGGCGCGAGAAGGCAACCGATGTCACCCCCATCGACTGTCTGGCTAGGGGTATTCACATTGTGGCGAGGCTTGCGGTCGGCGGCAAGTGTGATGGTTGCAGAGTCCAGTTTGACAGAGGCGGAGACGTGGGCTATTATCGGCGAAGTCCTCCACGCTTCCAAGGGGGGTGACTCCGATGCCGCTGCTGATGACCAAGTCGATTCTCGCGACCGTGGTCCTTGCCTTGGCCATTGGTCAAGCGATCAGTGGGGCTCGGCTGCGCGGCTACCTGAAGCGTCTTTCTCTTCCAACCAGTTCTTTGCGCGTCTGGCATCGCCTGGGTGGTGATGCCGCGTTGCTTCTGACCGTGACCATCGCGATAGTCTGCGTCACCCAAGCATCCTTCAGCGCCTACTCGCTGCGGGTCCCGCTCCACGCAGGGCTGGGGACTTTGGCCGCAGTGGTGATGTTCGCCAAGGTGATCATCGCCCGGCAGTTCCGCAGGTATCTGAGATACAGTCTCATTCTGGGAACCGTCGCCGCCTTATCGGTGCTCGGCTATTTCGCAGCCAGCGCGCTGTGGTACTTTCGGTTTCTGGTGTGAAAGGAGACATGGATGAGCAGGGGAAAAGTGGCCTTCTCGATTCTGTTCACTAGCGTGGTGGTCATGGGATTGGCTGGAGCCTGCGGTGGTGGCGAAGAGCCAACCCAGGTCCCGACATCGCCGCCCGCTGAGATGATACCCACCGAGGTGCTGGGCCCGACCCCAGGCCTGGCTGCAAGTGGTGAAGAGTTGCTGCAGGACCGCCGCACACGGTGTCACACCCTGGACAGAGTGCAGACAGCGAGCAAAAGCCTGGCCGAGTGGCAGACCACTGTTGAGCGCATGAGGACCAAAGGGGCCCAGTTGACCGACGACGAGGTTCAAGTCCTGACGGAGTACCTGGCGGACACCTATGGGCCTTGGACCAGGTTGCGCCGTTTTTTCCGCAGTGACAGCCCTCTATCCGGTGGCGGCCTTTCCCGCCGCTCGCGAGTACCTGGATGATCCGCCTTGCGATGCGACTTCGCTTCTGACCATCCAAGAGAACGCCGGCGCAGAAGCATCCCCTAACTTCCTATCGGTGTCAGAGTGTGCTACGATAAACATCAGCGAAAGAGCGGCTGGATAGAAGTGAGACGATGAGATATAAGACTCTTAGTCTTATCCTGGTTTTGCTCCTGCTGATGACCTTTCTGCCCTCCTCAACTGGGGCTACCCCTCCTCCACCTCCGGTCAAAGGTACAGACGCCGAACTGGAGACCGAGGGGCAAGCTCCACCATCCATTGCTCCTGAAACTCTAGGCCGAATCGAACCTGCTCTTCTCAAAGAGATGATAGAAGAGGAAGGGGGGACAGTTCCCTTCATCGTTTACCTGAGAGAAGAGGCCGATCTTGCTGCTGCTACTGCCGGCCGGGTGAACGCTTCGGAGCGCAGGCAGGTAGTGGTCATGGCTTTGCAGGCCACGGCTGAACGGTCGCAAGGTGAGTTGAGGGCTTATCTGGACGGGCAGCAGACACATGGAAAAGTGAGGCGCTATACCCCCTACTGGGTATTCAACGGTCTGGCCGTTGAAGGTGATCGCGAGACTCTTCTTGCCCTGGCGGCACGCCCGGAGGTGAAGGTTATCCGCGCTGACCACATAACCTACTTGGATGAGCAAGAGACCGGTGAGAGGGGACAGGGAAGCGAGCCCGTGGAGTGGAACATCGCCAAAATCCGGGCCGACTCAGTCTGGCAGGCTCTGGACATAGATGGCACCGGTGTGGTGGTGGCTAATATGGACAGCGGGGTGGATTGGCAACATCCGGCTTTGCTGACCAAGTACCGGGGCTACGACGACCACGGCCTGCACAGGCACGCGGGCAACTGGTACTGTGCTACGGACGAAGGTTACGTTTATCCTGGCGACGGCCATGGCCACGGCACCCATACCATGGGCACCATAGTAGGCGGAGGAGACCCCGCCATCGGGGTGGCTCCTGGCGCTCGCTGGATCGCCGCCAAGGTCTTCAGTGACGAGGGCTACACCTACGACAGTTGGCTCCACGCCGGTTTTCAATGGTTGCTTGACCCGGATGGGGATCCCGGCACGGACGATGCCCCAGATGTGGTTAACAACTCGTGGGGCAGTAGCGAAGGTTATCTGGAGACCTTCCTCCCAGATGTCCAGGCCCTACGTGCGGCGGGCATCTTCCCTGTCTTTTCCGCTGGCAACGACGGGCCCTGGGAATCCACGGTGGGTTCACCGGCCAGTTACCCGGAATCCTTTGCGGTAGGAGCAACCGATAGCGATGACTACATCGCGATTTTCAGCAGTCGTGGCCCGTCACCCTGGTCTGAGGTCAAGCCCGAAGTCTCCGCCCCTGGCGTCAATGTCCGCTCGAGTGTCCCGGGTGGAAGCTATGACGAGAAAGACGGCACTTCTATGGCTGCACCCCACGTCACAGGGGTCGCTGCTCTTCTCTCTCAGGCTGAGCCGAGCCTGACCAGCACCGAGATGGAGCAGGTGATTACCAGTACAGCGGTGAGCCTGGGAGATCCAGTCCCTAATGACGATTATGGCTGGGGGCGCGTTGACGCCTACAATGCTGTGACCGCTGTGAGCAATGCCGGTTTCCTAGTGGGGTCAGTGACTGACTCGACCAACGGGGCATCGCTGGCAGAAGCGCTCATCGCCGTGACCCCACACGGGGGAGGGTTGGCGGTGGAAGCAATCGTTGACAGCCAGGGGCATTATTCGTTGGCCCTGGCCCCGGATACCTACGATGTGACCGCCACAGCCTTCGCCTACGAGCCGTCGACCGCCTACAACGTGGTCATCGTCACGGGAACGACCACAGTGGAGGATTTCGCTCTCGATCCTTCGCCTGTGGGTGCTCTGGTAGGGCGGGTGACGGAGGTCAGTACTGGGGATTACCTCCCGGCTACAGTGATCGTCTCCGGCACTCCAGCCACAAGTCAAACCGATCCAGCTACAGGTTTGTATAGCCTGGCGCTGCCGCCCGGGACCTATGATATACGCGTGGAAAGTCCTAGCCATCGGGTAGCCTGGGCGCACGATGTGCCCATCGTCGTCGGACAGACCACTACTCGGGACTTCGCCTTGCCGACGGCTCCCACCGTTCTTCTGGTGGATAGCGGGGCGTGGTATGGCGGTAGCGAGATTGGTTACTTTCGGCAGACTCTCGATGATTTGGACTACCTCTACGACCTTTGGATCATCCATGAACCCTTCGAGACGCCGGACGATGTTCCCGGGGAGAATGATCTCTTGCCCTACGACGTCGTCATCTGGTCCTGCCCGCAGGACTCACCGGGCTACATCATGGCCTGGGAAGCCCTGGCCGGTTATCTGGATGCAGGTGGGCGCCTCTTCCTCACCGGCCAGGATATAGGTTACTGGGATGGTGGAGGATCTCCTTTCACCTGGGCTGAACATTACGAAGACTACTTGAAAGCCAGCTACGTGGCAGATGATGCCGGTACGCGCAGCCTGACGGGCGTCACGGACGAGATCTTCAACGGCTTGGCTCTGGCAATTGAGGATGGCCATGGAGCCGACAATCAGGTTTATCCTGATGAGATCGCTGTGGCCGACGCGGACCATGCTACGTCTGTTATCCTATACGAGAGCGATGGCTCCGGCGGTCAACGAGTTGGACTCTGCTTACCCTATCGCCTTGTCTATCTCTCCTTTGGCTTTGAGGCCATCAACCAGAGAGAGACTCGTGGCGAGGTGATGGAGCGAACGATTGACTGGTTGACGAGTCCCCGGCAGACGGTTGGCGTGGAACTGTCTTCCCCGGATCAGACCGCAATCGGCCTGCCGGCGACCACGGTCACTCACACCGTGCGTCTGCGAAACACTGGCGAAGGAGGGTTGGCCTCTACCTACAATCTGATGCTGAGTGGCCAAAGCTGGCCCACGAGCCTGGCGATGGACACCGTTGACTTGGCTCCCTGCGATTCCATTGATGTTGACCTGTGGGTGGACATTCCGGCTGGCGAGGGTTGGCAGGCCTTCGACACGACCATCCTGACGGCTCGCTCAGTGCTCTCACCAACCGTGGTGGCCACAGCTACGCTAACGACCAAGACCTCGGCCCCAATCTTGCTCGTTGACGATGACCGTTGGTACGACGAGGAAAGCCACTACCAAAATGCCTTGGATGATAAGGGCTTCCCTTATGACTACTGGGAGGTGAACGACGAGTGGCCCTGGGAAAGCCCGCCTCTGGAGATCCTCCAACGTTACCCCATCGTTATCTGGTTCACCAGCTACGACTGGTATCAGCCCTTGACCGTCGAAGAGGAGACCAGACTGTCCATTTATCTGGACGGTGGTGGAAGCCTGTTCTTCTCGAGCCAGGACTACCTGTACAGTAGCGGTCTGACATCCTTCGGGCAAGACCATCTGGGCATCCTGGGCTACACCGAGGACATGACCACTACGTTGGCGGTGGGCGAGCCTGGCAGCCTCGTTGGTGATGACCTGGGTCCTTATGATCTGGCCTATCCCTTCAGGAACTACAGCGATGCGCTCACCCCCGCCGTCCCCGCCGAGGTTGCCTTTCGGGGTGATCACGAGTTGCCTGTTGGCCTGGCTCATGGTACCCTGGCCCATCGGACGGTCTTCTTCGCTTTCCCCTTTGAAGCCCTGGACACGGCCGCCGCCAATCAGGTCATGGAGCGCGTCATCGGTTGGCTGAGTTGGCTGGGGACCTCAGCGCTGACCGCAGACCGCAATGTCGTGGCCAGCGGCGGGATCATGACCTATACCCTGAGCCTCAACAACGACGGGTGGGAGACGGTCACTGCTCACGTGTCCAACACCTTGCCAGTCGAGACCAGTTATCTGGCCGATACGCTGTCGCCGCCGACGGCTACCTACGACTCGGTCACCAGGCGGGTGTCCTGGGACGGATCCCTTTCTTCCGCTGAGACGGTGATCGTCAACTACCAAGTAACTGTGGCCGATCCCCTGCCTGCGGGGACGATCATCACCGATGTGGCCGGCGTCGGCTACGATGAGCATCGCATCACCTTCGACCGCTGGGCCAGAACCTCGGTCAATGTCGCCGACCTCTCCGCTTCCAGCCTGGAGGCGGACAAACCAACCGCCAGACCGGGTGATCCTCTGTCCTATACTATCACACTACGCAATGTGGGGGTCGCCCCAGCCTTGGCAGCGAGCCTCGTCGACCCTATCCCCGATCATGCCACGTACATTCCGAACTCTCTTTCCATCAGCGGTGGTGGAACAGGGATGGAGGAGGGCGGAGTCATCGCCTGGACAGGCTCTGTAAACGTTGGCTCGCCCGTTACCATCACTTACGGGGTGACGGTGACCTCCTCTTTCGCGGGTTTCACCATCACCAACCGGGCTGATGTTCACGATGATTACGGGAACCCACTGGAGTTGACCGCTCATACCCTTGTGCCCTTGTACGGCTATCATTTTCCAACCATCTTCCGAGAGTACCGATCGTTTCCGGTGCCGAAGAAACAGTGAACTTCTCATCTGCACTAAGGGCTCCTGCCCTGAGCATACTGGGAGGGGGTCCGGTGCACGGAAGGCGGTCAGAGGACACCCGCACCCTTCGATACGCTGCTTCACTGCGTTCAGCAGCTACTCAGGCGGGGCTGGTAGTAAGGGCTTCAGCCCTTCTCAGATGCCACAAGCCGGGCGGTGCGATTGGCCCGAGCCGCGAAAGCAGAAATGCCACCCCATCGAGGTGGCATTTCTGCGTGGAAGAGTCGGCAGTCGGTCGAGCTAGCGTACCATAGCCAGGAGCGTGACTGACTGGCCGACCAGGTCGATGAGGGGCTGAGGATAGAGGCCAATGATGAGAACCAGCACCACGCAGATGATCGCGGCCGCCATGGGGAAGCGTGGGAGGGAAAGGCGCTCCTCCGTGGGCGGAGGGACGAAGAACATCTGGCGTACCACGTTGAAGTAGTAAACTACGGAGATCACGCTGTTGAGCACACCTATGATCGCCAGGTAGTAGTACCCTGCCTGCACCGCCGCTCCAAAGACGAAGAGCTTGCCCACGAAACCTGCCGTGGGGGGCAAACCCGCCAGCGACATGAAGAAGATCACCATCATCGCTGCCAGGGCTGGGGATCTTCTCACCAGCCCGGCATAGTCGCTTATTTCGTCGGAGTTGGTCACGTGAGAGAAGGCAATGACGGCGACAAAGGCTCCGGCATTGGTGAACAGATAGGCCATCAGGTACAGGAGCACGCCATGGATGCCGACAGTGAAGGGAACAATGCTCACCACTCCCACCAGGATGTATCCTGCCTGGGCGATGCTGGAATAGGCCAGCATGCGCTTGATGTTGGTTTGGCGCATCGCCGTCAGATTGCCCAGAGTCATGGTCACGATCGAAATGCCCATCAGGATGGCTACCCAGTCGAACTGGAACGCAGGAAAGGCCGTCAGCAACACTCGAAGGAGGATAGCAAAGCCCATGGCCTTGGGTCCCACGGATAGCAAAGTGGCCACAGGGATGGGCGCGCCCTCGTAGGCATCGGGGGACCACTGATGGAAGGGAACCAGTGCCATCTTGAAAGAGAATCCGACCAGCATGAACAGGAGGGCGGGCAAGATCAGAAACCGTGTGGGAGGCATGATGGCCTGCATGGTCGCCAGAGAGGTCGCGATCTCCGCCAGGTCGGTGGTGCCGGTCGCCCCGTACATCAGGGACATGCCGTACAACATCAGAGAGGAGGTCACGGCTCCGAAGAGGAAGTACTTCAGCCCGCCCTCGCTGGACTTGGGATCGTCCCTGAAGTAGCCCACGAGCACATAGGAGGTGAGGCTCATGAACTCGATGGAGAGGTAGATCATGATCAGGTTCGTGGAGGAGGCCATCAAGCTCATGGCCAGAGTGGCCAGCAACAACAGGCCGTAGAACTCGCCCCGATAACGGGTGCGAGCCTTCATGTACTCCATGGAGGCCAGCATCACGAGCCCGGAAGCGAGGCAAGCGATGATGGTGAAGTATAGCGAGTAGGCATCCACACGCACCATGCCGGATAGGAGGCTGCGGTCCGTGCCCTGTGCAAGGAGGTATATGGCGGCCACCAAAGCAGGGGCAAACCCGGCCAGCGCCAGGTAGGCCAGGCTATCCTTGGCCTTCTTGAGCAGCAGGTCCAGGCCCAACACCAGCAGAGCCCACAGAAGGAGGAGCAGTTGCGGTGAGAGCAAGATCAGCGTTTCAGCCCAGTCCAATTTGGAACCTCCATTCGCAAAGGAACCCTCGCCGGCCTAACCGCCGATGAGCAATGACAGGGTGTGCAGCAGACTGTGGACGGTGTTGTTCATGATATTGATGATGGGTACCGGATACAGGCCAAAGAGGCACATAAAGAAGATCAAAGGAGCCATGCACAGCAGTTCGTATCGCTCCATGTCGGGTAGGTCGGCCCACTTCTCGTTGAGCGGGCCCAGGAACATCCCTTGGATGATCTTCCAAAGGAAGAAGGCAGCGGTGACCACCACGCCCAGGACTCCAAAGACGGCCAAGAGGGGCATGATAGCCACGACGCCCCGGAAAACCATGAACTCAGCGACGAAACCGGCCAGACCCGGCAGGCCCAACGAGGCCAGGCAGGTGATGAGCATCACCGCATAGTAGAAGGGTACCTTGGTAGCCAGGCCGCCGTAGGCCTTGAGATCCCTGGTGTGGGTACGCTCGTAGATCACACCCACCAGGAGGAACAACCCTCCTGTGATGATACCGTGACTGAACATCTGCATAATTGCGCCGTTGACGGCTATCGTCGCGCTGTCCAGCAGCGCGGGGTTGCTGGACATGCTGGAGCCGGCGTAGGCAGCGGCGGCCACGCCCAGGATTACGAAGCCCATGTGGGAGACCGAAGAGTAGGCGATGAGCTTCTTCAGGTCCCACTGGGCCATGGACACCAGAGCACCGTACACGATGCTGATCAGAGCCAGGAGGCCCACGATGGGTGCAAACACCTGGAAGGCTTGCGGGAATATGGGCAGCAGGACGCGCAGGAAGCCGTAGCAACCCAGCTTAAGCAGTACGCCGGCGAGGATCACACTGCCAGCGGTCGGCGCCTCGACGTGAGCGTCAGGCAACCAGGTATGGAACGGGAACAGCGGCACCTTGATGGCAAAGGCAGCGAAGATGCCCCAGAAGGCCATCGCCTGGAGCACGAAGTTGTCTGAGAAGGGTTGGCGTGCTGCCATCTCTATGATGTCGAAGGTGCCTTCGGCGAAAAACATGGCGAGGATCGCCAACAGCATGAGCACGCTGCCCGCCAGAGTGTACAGGAAGAACTTGATGGCCGCGTACTCACGGCGTTCCCCTCCCCACACGCCGATGAGGAAGTACATCGGCACCAATCCAATCTCCCAGAAGACGTAGAACAGGAAGAAATCGAGAGAGGTGAATACGCCCATCATCCCCATCTCCAGGAGAAGGAAGAAGAAGAAGTACTCCTTCACCCTCACTTTGATGACGTGGGAAGAGTAGTAGAGGCAGATGACAGTCAGAAGGGCGGTCAAGAAGACCATGGGCACGCTCAGGCCATCCACCCCCATGCGGTACTGGATGTTCAGGGTTGGTATCCATTGATACACTTCCGTGAACTGAATGGTCCCTGCCTGGAAATCATAGTTGAACCACACTATGAGCGACAGGACGAGGGGGATCAGGCTCAACAGGATGGCGAAGAGCTTGATGATTCTCTCGTTCTCCCTGGGGATGGCCAGAATCACCAGGGCCCCCAGGAGGGGCGTTAGGGTGATCAAGGTCAGAATAGGAAAGCCTTCCATTTATGCATCCTCCTTGAAGTTCGCTTACATGTACAGGAATACGCCTGCCAGCAACAGGACGCTGATGACGACGATGATCATGTAGTTCTGCACGCGACCGGTTTGGATGTAGCGCAACTCCTGGCCCACGGCCGATGTCACTCTACCTACGCCGTTGACGATGCCATCGATGACGTAGGTATCGAAGAGCCCGCTGACGTGGGACCAGCGTTCGGTGAGCTTGCCGACAAGGTTCACGGTGCCGTCTACGATGCCTGAGTCGAACCTGAAGCAGACGTTCGCCAAGCCGATGGCGCCGCGGATGACGGTGGCACGGTAAATCTCGTCAATGTAGTACTTGTTTCTCAAGACGGTCCAGACGACGCCCATCCGCTCCAACGGGTCTCTCTGGCCTGCGACCAGCGGCTTCCGACCATAGATGAGATATCCCAGTCCAATGCCTCCCAGTGCCATAGCGACAGAGACGAGAAGCACGGAGGGGTTGAACTCCACATGAGGAAGATGCACATAGCTCCATTGTCTGAACTGGTCGGCGAGGAGGTGGTGAAGGGGGTTACCCAGTAGTGGCCCCAAGACGGGGAAGTCTTCGGGAACGCCTAGGAAGCCCAGCAGTACTGCGCCCACAGCCAGGACGATCAGTGGCACGTACATCAACGGCGGGCTCTCGTGGGCATGGATATCCTTGTCTCGAGGTTTGCCCAGGAAGGTAAGACACACCTGGCGCGTCATGTAGAAAGCGGTGATGAACGCGGCGACGGTGCCAATCACCCAGACCGCCTGGTTCTCTACGAAAGCGGTGGCCAGGATCTCATCTTTACTCCAAAACCCCGCCAGCGGCGGCACGCCTGCCAAGGCCAGCATGCCGACCAAGAAGGTCCAAAACGTGTAAGGCATCTTCTTGCGCAGGCCGCCCATCTCCATCATGTCGTTCGTGCCGGCGCCGTGGATCACCGATCCGGAGCCCAGGAAGAGGAGCGCCTTGAAGAAGGCATGGGTGATGAGGTGGAAGACCGCGGCCACGAAGCCACCAAGGCCCAGGCACATGATCATATATCCCAACTGGCTGATGGTCGAATAGGCGAGCACTCGTTTGATGTCGTCCTGTGCGATGGCGATGGTCGAGGCGAAGAAGGCGGTGATGGCGCCGATGGCTGCGACCCAGGCCAGAGCGGGCATGCCCTCGAGCACCACAAAAATGGGCAGCATCCGCGCCACCAGGAACACACCAGCGGCGACCATGGTCGCGGCGTGAATCAGTGCTGATACAGGCGTGGGGCCCTCCATAGCGTCAGGGAGCCAGACGTGCAACGGGAACTGGGCCGACTTGCCCACGGCTCCGCCGAAGATCAGAAGGGCGATGATGTACATCAGAGTGGGGTTGGTCTGCGCTAGACCTTGCACTCCCTCGAACACGGTCTCGAACCTCAAGGCACCGGTTTGCCAGTAGAGCATCACCATGCCCAACAGGAGCAGGACGTCGCCGATGCGCGTGGTGATGAAAGCCTTGAGCCCAGCCCACATCGCCTCTGGTTTCTCGAACCAGAAACCGATCAACAGATAGGAGCAAAGTCCCATTAACTCCCAACAGATGAAGAGCAACAGCAGGTTGTCGGCCACGACCAGGCCCAGCATGCCGGTGGCGAAGAGGCAGATGTAGGCGAAGAATCGGGAGTAGCGAGGATCGCCCTTCATGTAACCCATGGAGTAGATGAAGATCATCATACAGACGGTGGGCACCATGAAGAGCAGCGCCACTGTCAGCGGGTCTATCTGCACCCCAATATCCAGGGTGGTCGCGCCCGTGGGAATGCGCAGCAGCGTTAGATGGGCGGCTGGCTCCTCGGCGAACTGGGGCATCTGGGTCAAGGCGCTGAGGACAATCACCATGGATAGCAGCCACGAGATGACGATGGCGGCCACCGCCAGATAGCTGCTCAGCTTGTCGTTCCGGCGGGTGAAGACGACGATGATCGCGAAGGTGAGTAAGGGAACGATGGGGATGAGGGGAACCAGCGTGACAAGATTCTCCATAGTTACCTCTTTGCCAGACTACTCTATCGCAGGCCGCGGCGATTCATTACCACTTCATCATGTCTACGTCTTCGACGATGACGGTTTCTCGGTTGCGGAAGATGGAGATGATCAGAGCCAGGCCGATGGCCGCCTCCGCTGCGGCCACTGTGATCACGAAAATGGCGAAGACCTGGCCTGTGAGCACCTCCGGGGTTATGTAGCGCCAGAAGGCGATGAGGTTGATGTTCACTGCGTTGAGCATCAACTCGATGCCCATCAGGATCGCGATGGCGTTCCGCCGCGCCAGGGCCCCGTACAGGCCGATGCAGAAGAGAAATGCTGCTACGATCAAGAACCAGGTCAAAGGTATCATCGTCATCGCTCCTTACTGTTCCCCTGCCTTCTCCTCACGGGCGATGATGATCGATCCTATCAGCGCCATCAGGAGGAGGACAGAAGCGACCTCGAAGGGGAGGACGTAGGTGCTCATCAGAGTCTTGCCCAGGGCTGCGACGGCATCGGTGGGAGGTGTTGCATCTGAGATCTGCCAGTTGGCGATGAGGACGACATACACCATCACCCCCGCCAAGCAGATGGCCACGATGAGGGCGATCCACCACTGCTCGTTGAACGCGCGGACCGTCTTGCTCATCATTCTCTCAGTGAGCATGACGGCAAAGATGATCAGGACGGCTATGGCGCCCACGTAGATCAAGACCTGTACCGCTGCCAGGAAGGGTGCCTCCAGCAGGATATAGAACCCAGACACCGTGAAGAGACAGGCGATCAGCAGCAGCGCACTGTAGAAGATGTTCTTACTGGTGACCACACCCACGGCAGAAGCGACGGCGACCACGGCCAAGACAAGAAAGACAAGCTGCATGATGGTCATGACGGCACCGCCTCCTTCTCCTCCACGGGCCATACTCCGTCGGGGGCATGCTTGCGGCCCAGCTCCAGCATTTGGTCGAGGTTGAGCACAAGGGCGTCGCCTTTGCTGTAGGTCCCCATCTCCAACTCGGGGGAATGAGCCAGAGCGTCTGTCGGGCAAATCTGGACGCAGAAACCGCAGAACATGCATGTGTTCATGTCATACTCGTAGGTCTCGGGCACTCGCTGATCCTGGACCTTCTCCTCAGCTCTGGTGACCTTGATGCTCTCCGTGGGGCAGACCCGCTCGCACTGCCCGCAGGCGATGCACTTGGTGATGCCCTTCTTGGGATCTATCAGTAGCATCAACGGTCCCCGGTAGCGGGGGAACATAGGCATCTGCTCCTCGGGGTATTGGATGGTGAAGGCTCCTCGTTGGGTGATGCCCATCCGCTCGTAGACCGGACCTGAGGCATACCTTCTGGGAAATTGTCTCAAGTCCCCAGTGTAGGTGTCAATGAAACGCCTCAGAGTGACCGACATTCCTTTGAGTATTCCATAGCCCAGCATGATTCAATCCTTCTCAGTTATCGGCTCGCAATGAGCGCTGACGTGGATCCCTCGCTACGAACCCCTGGCCTGGGGCGCCGTACTCCTCGGAACTAGCACCACCTCTCGTTTCCCCCTCTTCCAACCAGGATACTTGACCAGGGCGATGCACACGATGACTACGATATTGACCAGTAGGTAGGCTACAGCACCAACCAAGCTATGAGCAGGGACCAGCTTCGCCAGCAGTGCGGTGAGCATCAGATTCGCCAGGGCCAGGGGCACCAGCGTCTTCCAGGCGAAGTTCATCAACTGGTCTACCCGCAAGCGGGGCAAGGTACCTCGCAACCAGATAAGCACGAAGTACAAGGTGTAAGCCTTGATGAAGAACCAGGCCCAGGACGGTAGAATGGGTCCTTGCCACCCTCCCAGGAACACCGTAGTGGCGATGGCGCAGATGCTGAAAGCGTTGATGTATTCGGCCAAGAGGAACATGGCGAACTTGATGCCGGTGTATTCGATGTGATAGCCGGCCACAATCTCCGACTCTCCCTCCGGCAGGTCGAAGGGCGAGCGATTCACTTCTGCCACCGCGGCAGTGAAATAGATGACGAAGGCCAGGGGTTGCAGCACCACGAAGGGCAGACGCCAGTCGCCCTGTGCCTCCACGATGGAGACCATGGACAGGGAGCCGACCAGCAGTAGCACGCCCACTACTGACAGGACCATGGGTATCTCATAGCTGATCATCTGTGCCACCGCGCGCACGCCAGATAGCAGGGCGAACTTGTTGTGGGAAGCCCAACCACCCATGAAGATGCCGATGGTGCCCAGGGAGCCAACAGCCACGATGTACAGGAACCCAACGTTTAGATCAGCGGCTACCATACCCCTGCCAAAGGGTAGGACAGCCAGGACGAGGAAAGTGGCAACCACCGGCACGACGGCCGCCAGGTTGTAGACCAGGCGGTCGGCCCTCGATGGCGTGATATCCTCTTTGGTCAGCAGTTTGATCATGTCGGCCACGCACTGGAGCAGCCCCCAGGGGCCAAAGCGGTTGGGGCCGTACCGGTCTTGGAGGCGACCTAGGAGTTTCCGTTCGAAGACGTTGATCCAGATGATGGACGCTAGGCCGAAGATCACGAGGACTAGGACTGTGGCGAACATCATAATGAAGGTCACGCCCCAGTCCGGCAAGTAGTTGGCCAACAGGGAGGAGAACCAGAGGCTCAGGTTGACGAAAATCTGGTCAACGAACTCCAGTATCCCTTGAATTGACTGCATGTCCAGCTCCTAGTCTATCTATCCACCTCTCCCAGGGTGATGTCAATGCTCCCCAGGATGATGACCGCATCGGCGATCTTGTGTCCCTTGCACATGTAAGGCAGCGCCTGCAAGTTCACAAAGCTCGGAGACCGGATCTTGTACCGGTAGGGGTTCACGCTGCCGTCGCTCACCAGGTAGAAGCCCAATTCCCCTTTGGGAGCCTCGATGCGATGGTAGACGTCGCCCTCGGCAGGCCTGAACGTCTTCTTCTTGGGAGTTGCTGTCTCTCCTCCTGGCAGGTCTCTGAGGGCTTGCTCAACGATCTTCACGCTCTGGCGCATCTCGGCGATGCGCACCAGGTATCGGTCGAGCACGTCGCCCACTGTGCCCGCCACGATGTCGAAATCGAAACGGTCGTAGATGGAGTAGGGCTCGGCTTTGCGCACATCGTAGGGGACGCCCGAGGCGCGCAGCAGCGGGCCAGTGCACCCGTATGCGACGGCCACATCGGGCGGCAGGATGCCCACGTCCCGGCAGCGCATCTGTAGAATCTCGTTGTCTGTGATCAGCCGCTCGTACTCATCTATGAATCCAGGCAGGGCGGCCACAAGTTCCTTGCACTCCGGAAGGAATCCCTCTGGAAGATCGGCGGCCACTCCTCCGATCCAGAAGTAGTTGGGCATCATGCGCGACCCAGCGGTCATCTCATACAGGTCCATGAGGAACTCCCGCCATCTCAACGCATAGAACATCGGGGTAAAAAAGCAACCCAGCTCGTTCAGCAGGAAGCCCACGGCGACCATGTGGTTGATGATGCGGTTCAGTTCCACCATGATGATGCGGATGTATTTGGCTCGCTCCGGCGGCTCGATCCCAGCCAGCTTTTCCACGGCCAGCACATAAGCAAACTCGTTGGACATGGGGCTGATGTAGTCGAGACGGTCGGTGAAGGGGGTGTTCTGGATCCAGTTGTTCTTCTCGCCGATCTTCTCGTGATTGCGATGCAGGTAGCCCACCACTGGTTCCAGATCCACGATAGTCTCTCCATCCAGTGTGACGATCATGCGGAACACGCCGTGGGTGCTGGGATGCTGCGGCCCCAAGTTGACGGTGACGGTCTCGGTCTTCAACATAGTCATAGTCTCGGTCTCCGCTGGGCACTAGCCAAACGCGTATTCGTCCTCGGTGCCGGGGAAGTCCTTGCGCAAGGGATGGCCTTCGAACCCTTCCCACATCAGGACTCGCGTGAGGTTGGGGTGTCCGTCGAAGTGTATACCCATCAAGTCCCAGACCTCTCGCTCCTGCCAGTCGGCCCCCCGCCAGATGGACACCACCGATGGCACCTTCGGGTCCTCCCTGTCGGCGTGTACCTTTAGTATCACGGGGCCACCTTCCTTCTTCCAGGAGTAGAGGTGATAGACCACCTCGAAGTGGTCCGGATAGTCAACGCTGGTGATGGAGGAGCAGTAGTCGTATTCTTGCTCGTCCCGCAGGTGTTGGGCCAGCTCCACCAGGTTATCACCCTGCACCAAGATGGCGGGGTCTTTGCCTTCCACATAGGCTAGCTCAAACTGAGGGAACTTCTCTGCCAGGCGGTCAAAGGTCTCTTTGGCGGTCATTCGCTCTTCTCCCCCTTCGGCAGCACCAGGCCTCGGGGCCCATACTCGGGGACGGGTATCTCTCGGTCAACGTCCTTACGATACCAGGGGGATGTGCGGATGGTTTCCTCTCTGATCTCCTTGTGCAACTTCAGGACGGCGTCCAGCAGGCTTTCCGGCCGGGGCGGGCACCCGGGCACGTAGACGTTTACCGGGAGCAGTTTGTCAACCCCAGGCACCACGCTGTAGCCGTCCTTGAAGGGGCCACCGGAGATGGCGCAGGCGCCCATGGCCATGACGTATTTTGGCTCCGGCATCTGGTCGTACAGACGAACCACCTGCGGAGCCATTTTCTTGGTGACGGTCCCAGCCACGATCATCAGTTCCGTCTGACGGGGCGAGGCGCGCATGAACTCCATGCCGAAGCGCGCCAGATCGTACCGCGATGTCAGGGTGACGATCATCTCGAAGGCACAACAGGCCAGGCCGAACATCATGGGCCACACAGATCCCGCCCGCCCGAGGTTGTATATCCAATCCACGGGCGCGATGAGAACGTTTCCCCTCAACTCTGGGGGTACCAAATCTTCTTGGGTCATGTCAACTCCCTTCCCTAGCCCCGGGTGCTGGTTTGGAGAGCTGGATCTCTACACCCATTCCAGAACGCCCTTGCGCCAGGCGTAGATCAGCCCGCCGAGCAAGATCATCAGGAAGATGAACATCTCGAGGAGGGCGAAGAGGCCCAGTTGGTTATAGGCTACGGCCCAGGGGTAAAGAAAAACGGTCTCCACATCGAAGATGACGAAGATCAGGGCGTAGATGTAGTACTGAACTCTGAAACGCACCCACGTCTCGCCGATGGTTTGGACACCGCACTCGTAGGTGGACTTCTTGACGGGGGCTGGCTTCCGGGGGCGCAAGAGGAAGCCAAAGAACATGGCGATGAGGGGGAAAATGGCGGCTACGACCAAGAGCAACCCTATGAGAGCGTAGTCTGTCACAGACACAACCTCCTTGCCAAAAGCCCCTTTGCCGACACACCCCTGTCAACGGGTCCACACGCCTCCACGGGGCGTGTCTATGATTTCCGAATTGCGCGACGACTATCTTAGCATCTTAGCAAGAGAAGGTCAAAACGGGGCCTTATCTGGGTTCTAGTTTGGTCAAAATGCGGCACACTGGCTATAATAGAGTTCAGCAGTCCCAAAGGTCAAGTATATGGTAGATTGCAAAAAGGCGCAAGTCTTGATGGAACCGGGTCAAACGGGCAATAATGGCTTGAGGCTCCCCACACCAGAGGAATGGGATGAATTGGTGATCAGCAAAGGCGGTCACCTGTTGCAGTCGTGGGGTTGGGGGGAGTTCAAGATCCGCTTTGGCTGGGAAGCGACACGGTTTGTAGCCTGGGATGAGAAGGGGAAGCAGGCCAAAGGCCTGGTCCAGGTTCTGGTGCGCAACCTTCCCCTGGGTAGAATGGCCTACGTGCCCAAGGGTCCCGTCGCAGAGCCGAACGATGCTGAAACCTGGCAGCGTCTGCTGGCGATGTTGCGGGACTTTGCGCGGGAGCAGGGAGTCACATTCCTGAAGGTGGAGCCTGACATCGAGGGTGAACATCCCCTGTCAGAGGTACTCCTCGAAGAAGGGTTTCGGCGTGCCAGGCGTGCGATCCAGCCGTCCAACACGATTGCAGTGGATCTGGAGGGGGACCAGGAAGAGATACTGATGGGGATGAAGTCCAAGACCCGCTACAACATCCGCCTGGCGGAGCGGAAAGGGGTTACCGTGCGCCAGGGAGCGCAGGAGGACCTGCCGGCTTTTTATCGCTTGCTGGAAGAGACCCGCGACAGGGACGCCTTTGCGATCCACGAGCAGGAGTACTACGAGGAGGCCTGGCGCATCTTCGCCCCGCAGGGTCGGGTGAAGCTGCTCCTGGCCTATTACGACGGGGAACTCCTGGCCGGGTTGATGGTCTTCGCCCTTGGTTCCAGGGCCTGGTACCTGTACGGCGCTTCTTCGGAGCGGCACCGCAGTCGCATGCCCAACCATCTCCTCCAATGGCGAGCGATGTCCTGGGCCAAGGAACGGGGCTGTACCAGCTATGACCTGTGGGGCATCCCCCACAAAGCGGGCTTGGGGGAGGAGGACATGGAGGCGGTGCTGAAGCGGGGCGGGCTGTGGGGGGTGTATCGCTTCAAGCGCGGGTTCGGGGGGAGGCTTGTGCGGTGCTCGCCGTCGTATGACTACGTCTACTCGCGGTTCGTGTACTGGCTGGGCACGGAGGTGTATCCTCGGTTGCGTGGGCCGGCAAGGTGAGTGCTCCAGAAGTATGGTGAGCACAGTGCCGCTGATCTCGGAGATGAGCCAGGACGATGCCGGGTTGTGAGCCGACGGGACTGACCATTGATCTCTCTTGTGATATAATGGCGGGGAAGACTGTCTGAAAGGTCGGGAGAGGAGCGGGCCGATGGATAAGACCTTGGGAGAACTGACAGCCGAGGAGTTTGAAGAACTGGTCGAACGCACCATAGACAGGCGCCTTGAGGTGTGGCTCACTCAGCTGATGGATGCCTTTGAAGGCGTGGATGATGAGGGGACCGAAGACCTGAGACCAGAGTTTGCCGCCTCCCTCAGGCGCTCTCTGGAACAGGCGAGGTCAGGTGAATACATTGGTTTGAAGGCCTTTCGCGATGAGATAGCGCGATGAGTGGCTTCGAGGTTGTCCTGACCCCCGAAGCGCAGTCTGACATCGTGCGTCTCGATGCCGCGGTTCAGACACGTATCCTCAACAGGATAGAATGGATGGGGCAAAACGCAGAGTTGCTGCGCCACCAGGCACTTCAAGGAAAAGAGTGGACCGGGTGCTTCAGATACCGTGTTGGTGACTACCGCATCATCTATCAGATGGATCGGCGTGCTGAGAAGCTGGCTATCTTGAAGGTCGGCCACCGCCGAGAAGTGTACCAGTGAGCTCACCTGGCTTCACACCAGCCTCTCTCCAAGAAACCGCGGTCTTGCCGTAGCTCACTGCATCCGGGGCGAACGCCTTGCTCAGATCAGGGCGATCCTTGGGGAAGTGGAATGAAAGCGAACTTCCACTAGCTGGGCGCAATGAACATTTTTGCCAGGAGGTTTTCATTGCGCGGTGGCAGTGAAGCTCAAGCATGATTCGAATGCCCGGCTGAGCTGGAGGGAAGCCGATAACAGGGGAAGCATCGTACCGCAACATAGGAGAGCGACATGTCAGGCCACTGTGTTATGATTGGCGACATTAAACGGTCAAGGGATCTGGATGAATGGGGCAGCGTCTTCGAGAAGTTGGAGGCTGCCTTGAAGCAAATCAACAGGGAATTCTCGCATGACATCCTGGTAGACTTCGTGCCGACTGTCGGAGATGAGTTCCAAGGGGCGCTCAGAGATCCGAAGCACGCATATGCTGCCTATGTTTCGATCAAGGGCGGATTGCCTGTTGGATTCTACTGTGGGATTGGGGTTGGTGATATCGAGAAGCCACTGGATGTGGACATCGGCATGAGGGGAAACGCTTTCTACAGAGCCAGAAGTGCGCTAGAGTTCTGCAAGAAGCGAAAGCGCAACGTCGTGCTAGGATCTTCGGATACAACCAGTCTAGCCGATGAGACGATCAATACGTTGCTGCACTTCATCGAGGTCATGGAGAATTCCTGGACAAATAGGCAACGCGAAGTATTGCATTACTATAGGTCGCATCCAGATTACACTTATGAGCAGTTGGGTAGTCATTTCGGTATTGCGAAGCAGACGGTATCGAAGATCTTGAAAGCTGGAGGTTGGGACCTGATCGCCGAAGGCGAAACTGTGGTGAACAAACTCCTGCAGGATATGTGTTCGCACTCGGAAGAGAGCGACGACTGATGGCGTAGCATCCATAAGTAAGCCGGATTTGGGTGACAACCAAGAGTAAGCCACAGGCGGGTGACAACCAGAAGTAAGCCACAGACATGTGACAACTAAGAGGTAGGCCAAGTACGCGTCACAATGGGAAGTAAAGCAAGAAGGCTTTGCAATGCAAAGTAAAGCAAAACTGCTTCACAGGGGCGTGGAATGACATTCTTTGAAGCTATCCTGGCAAGAATACTGATCTACTTGTTGTCGTATGTGTTAGCTGTTGTAGTCGGGCACTTCCTTGTACGTCATGTGATATTGGAAAAGCAGCAACTCACAGAGGCAGGGGGATTGGAGCGCGCAGGGGCCACCGTCGGCTGTTTGGAAAGAGCTCTTACATTGACCTTCGTGCTGGTAGGTCAATATGAAGCAATTGCGCTGATCCTTGCTGCGAAATCGGTAGCGCGTTTTCAGGAACTGAAGAAGAGAGAGTTCGCCGAGTACTACCTGATTGGAACCCTTTCTAGCATGTTATTTGCCATGCTTGTAGGCATAATCGCGTCGTGGTTCCTCACCTTGCTGTGAAGTCTCAACGGCAGTGCCACGACAAAGGGTTCAGTCGGGCTGGCTTGCAGGGATCGACCGCGCCTCCGGAGTCTGACGTGCGGGAGGTGCTGAACTATGTACGGGCGCTCGAGTACGGGCTGGAGCGTCTTGAGGCTCTACCTGTGAGCGGGCGCTTGATTCGGGAACTCCATGAACGTCTTATGGATGGCGTGCGCGGCGAGCATCTTACTCCGGGCGAGTTCCGTCGGAGACAGAACTGGATCGGGGCACCAGAGTGCACGCTGAACGAGGCCGAGTTCGTGCCGCCACCCGTGCCTGACATGCATAGAGCCCTCGATGCCTTCGAGAAGTACCTACACACGGAGGACGTCTATCCTCCACTGGTGCGCTTGGCATTCATTCACTACCAGTTTGAGGCGATTCATCCCTTTGTAGATGGAAACGGCCGCATCGGGCGGCTGCTGACCTCGCTTCTGCTCGTGTACTGGGAGTTGTTGCCCCTGCCTCTACTCTACTTGAGCGCCTTCTTCGAACAACATCGTCAGGACTATATCGATCTGCTCATGGGGGTGAGTGAAAGTGGCGCTTGGCGTGAGTGGGTAGGGTTTTTCCTTCGGGGTGTGGATGAGCAAGCAAAAGACGCCAGTGTGCGTGCGAAGCGGCTGCAGGACCTGCAGCTAGATTGGCGCGAGCGGCTGGCGGAGGCGCGTTCGGCTTTGCCGATGCGCCTGTCGGACAGTCTGTTTGAGGCACCGGTAATCACAATCCCGCAGGCGCAGCGTATGCTGGACGTTACGTACTCAACTGCCCAGTACAGCATAAGGAAGCTCATTGAGGCAGGGATCTTGCGCCAAGTGGGAGAAGCGTCCTATGGCAGGTCATTCGTAGCGTGGGAGATACTTGACATCATCCGCGAAGACGAGCCGTGACGCTGCAGAATTAGACGTTTGGCTAGAAATCTATAATTCTAGGCGGAGCAATTCTACCTAAGTATAATTCAGAGACTACATAACCTAGCTCAGCGAGACGCGTTGAAGGGACGTGTGACGAGCGCTCGCGATCTGACAGGGCACAGGAAGTGGCTGCACGACCTACGGCCTGTGGGGCATCCCGGACGAGGCCGGCTCGGGGCGGGAGGACATGGAGGAGGTGCTGAAGCGAGGAGGGCCGTGGGGGGTGTATCGTTTCAAGCGGGGCTTGGGCGGGAGGATAGTACGCTACTCCTCGTCGCATAACTACGTCTACTCGCGGTTCGTGTACTGGTTGGGGACGGCGCTGTATCCGCGGCTGCGACAGCTTCAAGTTTGGGGATAGTAGTTTGCATGAAGAACCAGTACTTCGGTGACATCAACGACTATCGGAAATACGGGCTGCTCAGGCTTCTCTCTGATAGAGAGAAGATCACCACGGCCGTGTGCTGGATGCTGACCCCGGACGATGGTCGCGCCGATGGGAGTCTGACTGACTACCTCCATCAGCCGGAGAAGTGGCAGCACTTCGATACTCCTCTTTTTGACCACCTCAGAGACCTGGTTTTGCACCGCAACCTGAGGGACGTCCGTGGCGTCGAAACGGTCGCCATACTCCCCTCGTGTCGCTTTGCGCCAGGGCTGCTCCCCGATGACGCTGAGGGGCGCGCTGCCTATTTCGAGACCTTCGCTGGTGTGACCGAAGGCTGCGATCTCATCTTCTTCGACCCCGACAACGGGATCGAGGTCAGATCGAAGCCACGCGGTCGCAAGGACTCCTCGAAATACGTCTACTGGCACGAGATCGAGGACGCCTTCGACGCTGGACATTCCCTCCTCATCTACCAGCACTTCCCACGGGTCAAGAGAGAGCCATTCATCGAAACCAAGACGCGGGAGTTGGCGGAGAAGACCGGCGCTCGAGAAGTGTTCTCCTTCGGCACCCCCCACGTGCTATTCCTGTTGGCGCCTCAAGAGGAGCGTCGGGAGTTCTTTCGAGCACGCAGTCTCGGGGTCACAGACTTCTGGGGCTCGCAGATTGCCGTGGTCAGACACAAGTGGTGAGGTTCAGAAACGGGGTAGACGACGTTTGCAGCACCTTCTCCAGACGAATCCCTTAGCCATTGCTTCAAGAGCCACCACTGACAGCAGGGGCGTTCCCCAGGGGGACCTGGCGTTGTATGTCGGTGGTAGTACCATGATAGAAGGGTTGAAGAACGCTAACATCGGGGGTGGCGTCGGTGGGGTGAAGCTTACGCTACCACGGGACGTCGGTGTGCGTGTGGATGTTGAGAAAAGTCTGAGCGGCGTGGATGCCAGTGGCTTCAGTAGAGAAGGCGATGCCTACGTGAACCATGCCTATGGCGAGTCAGACGTGACGCTGTTCATCGACCTCAAGGTCGGCGTCGGCGGGGTTGAGCTAAACCTGTCAGACTAGTCGGAATCTGTCGGAGGACGTACGCCATGTCCCTAACACGAATCCTGCGCTTAGGTTTGCGGCAGTTTGCGGCCGGAATGCTATCAGTACTCACCTTGGGAATCCTCAACCGGGTGATGAAAGTGGACTTCGGCCTGAACCTGACCCTGGTGAGCGTGGTCATCGGAATCCACTATTTCGCCGCTGTCGTCGCAATCCCCTTTGGTCACCGCTCTGACCGACGCCCGTGGCGAGGTTACCACCGCACCCCGTACATCGTCCTCGGTACGATCCTTACCGCGTTGAGCACGGCGCTGGCGCCTTTCGTGGCCTTCCTTCTCGCGAACCAACGGGGGTCGCTGCCCGCCGTGGCAGTCGGCGTGGCCCTTTTCTTGCTCATGGGTGTTGGGATGTACGTGGCCGGCACGGCCTACCTCTCCCTCATCACCGACCTCACCGTTGAGGAGGAAAGGGGCAAAGTTGTTGCCATCACGTGGGCGATGATGATGGTAGGTATCCTGGTTGGGGTCTTCGTGAGCATTCGACTGATGGAGCATTACACCCCGCAGGGCCTGGTATTGCTCTTTTTGGTGATGGCCGGGCTGCTGGTGGGCCTCACCGCACTGGCCATCTGGGGCCAGGAACAGCGCGGACCCGCTCGTCTTTCGCAGGACGCACTGACTCTGAAGCAGGCCGTGCGGCTTCTCACCATCAGCCAGCAAACGCGCTTCTTCTTCGCTTTCCTTTTTGCAGGCATCTTCTTTCAGTTCATGCAGCAGATGGCCTTGGAGCCCTTCGGTGGCGATGTCTTCGGCTTGAGCCTGAAGGAAACGACTCTGTTCAATGCCTATCAGATGGTCGGCGTGCTACTCGGAATGGCATTGAGCGGCGCCTGGCTGGCGCGACGTTTTGGCAAGAAGGCTACGACGGGGCTGGGCTCGGCTGTGACAGGGATCGCCTTCGCCCTGCTAGTGCTAGCTTCGCTAGGCGGGTATCTGCCTTTAGTGAGACCGGGGATCTTCGTTACTGGGCTGGGAATGGGCATGTTCACAGTGGGCGGTCTGTCCTTGATGATGGACCTCACTGTGAAGGAGCAAGTCGGGCTGTTCATGGGGGCCTGGACCCTGGCCCAGGCTCTGGCAAACGGCCTGGCGTCGGTCGGAGGAGGCATACTCCACGATGCGGGGTTGGCCCTTTTCGCCTCGGAAGCGGGGGCTTATGCGCTGGTTTTTGGGGTGGAGGCGGTGGGATCGCTGGCGATAATCGCCCTGTTGATCCAGGTGGATGTAGGAAGGTTCCGAACCGAAGTGGGAGAGTTGTCCTGGCATGTGTTCGGCGACGCAGGTTAGCCGTCGATCAGGGTTGGCCCGCCGTGTAGCAAGCGATCTGTGCGGAAGGTTACGGTCACGCGGCTCTTGGCACTCAAAAACACTTCACGACCAGGGTTGGAGACGGTCAAGCCGGGGCCTCGCAGACAACCACTGGGCTCGCAAATGCAGCAAGTAGTGCTTGACGCTGCATCTCGTTTCCGATATACTATCCCACAATACGATCTGGGTGTGGCGAGGGTCTGAGGCCCGGCGCCCAGCCCGGTGGATCACTCAAGTAGAGCATCACGACTGGATACCTCGGTCATCTGCTTCGCCCGCGTAGGTGCTCTGGCAAGGGCTGCTTGTTGTGTGTGCAGAAGATTCGACAAAGATCGAAGACTGTCGGCGGAACGCCCGAACGAGGTGAAGACGTGGGAGTGCTAGGTGTTCTCACCTGTGAGGTCCTGGAGTTGGAGTTTGCCCATCTGCTGGCGACAGATCCAGAAGTTGCCCGGATCACTGTGTTCAACGATGAGCGGTCCGCGCGATTGGTCGGGGCGCTTGAGATGCAGGGCAGCCCGGACTTGAGGAGGGTTTCCAGGCTCGAGGAGTTTGCGCGCGTCTCGGGCTGTGGTATGGAAGTGCTGATTCGGGTGCTGGAACTGGGACTGCACATCTGGCCGAAGAAGCTTCGGGCCGCGTTGTTGGAAGCGGTCGATGAGATCAGTCCTCACGTGGATGCCCTGCTCCTGGGATATGGCCTATGCGGAAACGCCCTGGAGAAGCCAGAGGAGTTGCTGTCGGACGTCGGCGTGCCGGTGTTCATCCCCACGGATGGTGCTCACCCCGTGGACGACTGCGTGGGTTTGCTCATTGGAGGGCGCGAACGGTATTACGCTGAGCTGTGCAACGTTGCGGGAACCTTCTTCATTACACCTGGGTGGTCATACCATTGGCGGCGCATGTTCGAGCGGGAGTTCGGGGGCGTGAGCCTCGATCTGGCAAAGCGTATGTTCAAGCACTACGAACGGACGCTCCTGATTTCCAACCCCATCATGCCTCAAGATGAGATGGCCAGCAACGTGGAGGAGTTCAACGATATGTTTGGATTCCGCGCGGAGGGGTGCGATGGGACGTTCAGTATTCTGATGGACGCGTGGGCGGCGGCCAAGGAGTCTCTGAACTCGCAAACGGACAACACCTAGTATCCTCTGAGTGCAGCATTGACTTTCGCTTCGGCTCTTCGCTGGGACCTGGGACGCACGCCCTTCGATCACATGACGAGCGGACATCAGCGAATCGCTACGCCGTGTTGTCCTTTGTCCTTGCAACACCCAGTGTCCAGGAGAAGAGGAACAACAATCCTGGCGCTGCCACGAGTGCAAAGAACGGTCCACCGGGAACAGCGGCCGTCCATGATCCGCAGCGCCGCGTAGAAGGCCAGGAGGCTGCCGATGGTAACGCCTTCTCCCAGTCCTTCCCAACGCCACCCCAGAATCATGCCCGCGCAAGTTCCGATGGGGAAGAAGACGAATAGCACCAAGTCACGTAACCTGAGTGGCCCCTCCGCGTGTGGGAAGATCACTTCGCCAAGAAAGATCAAGAGGACGAATCCGATACTGGCAATGCTCCAGCCCCTGGCAATCCGTCGGAGGGTGAGAGCCACGGTACCGGGCTTGGGTGTCGGGTTGCTCATGGGCTTCCCTCCTTGGTCCACTGAGGCGACCACCGCAGTGACGAGGCGCCCAGTGTCTGGCGTGTAAGAAAGGCTCTGCAAAGCAGGATCTCCAGGAAGCGCGACGAAGTCTCCTGCGCCGTGCCAGGCCCTGGCGGCTGACCTGTCGATTGTCCTGGTGCGCAAGCTAGCTACATGTTGCGAACCCCAGTGCGCCCACATTGTGCCACTCATACCCCCGAAGAGACAAGTGCCCTTCAGCGCGCAGCGCCGGTCTATTCCGAGTCGAGATGCCACAGTCCCTATCCATTTGCACCCCGAGAGTGGCTTGGCGTTTGCGTCCCTTTGCTGTATCATACTTCGACAATGGGAGAATGTTGGCGCTCGAGGGGATCTCTTGAGTGGAAGATACCGTTGTTGCACGCTGCGCCGTTCTCCGCACTCATCCTCGGTCTCTTCTACCACTGGTTTGCGGTGGCGGACAGGTACGTGATCTTTCTGTATGATCATCTGGGCGCGACTCCCTTCGACCAGGTCACGAGTAGTCGCTACTGGATGTCTGGTCTCGTGGCAACTGGCCTTGTGATGGTGGGATACGCTGCGGCAAACTGGCTACTGGGTCGGATCGCTGTTTTGCGTCGTCACGACTATCGCCCACCGACCTGGTGGCAGGTGTGGGCCGTTTGTGCGGTGCCCTTGGCGATTGGCATACCTTTCATAACTATGACTTTCAACTGGCCGACACTGCCGCCCTCCCTGGCGGGGGCGTGCGTGCTTGCCACGTTGGTGGGGTTGGCTCTTGCCCTGATGCCGGGTTCATGGGCCGCTCAGCGACCATGGGATCTTGCGTGGCTGATGCTCGATGGGGCGGGGCTCATGCCTATCCTGTTGCTG
>Ga0209979_1001418_pt1 | contig 26329 bp, 25 predicted proteins | sample AnhtaG_FD_183114 | JGI IMG/M metagenome (GOLD analysis project Ga0209979, IMG submission 183114) | Deep subsurface microbial communities from Anholt, Denmark to uncover new lineages of life (NeLLi) - Anholt_01485 metaG (SPAdes) (version 2) | ecosystem: Environmental > Aquatic > Marine > Oceanic...
GATCGGTTCCCTCCAGCGGGTTGGGCATAGGATTTTGGTAAACAATAGAGAGATAGAATTATGAGCGCAGGCAAGATCTTACTTCTGATCTTAGGAGTCCTCATCATAGTGTGGTCAGTTGGTCTCCTGATAGCCGGCGGGGCTTTGCTCTGGGTGAACAGTGCCCTTATGGATAGCGAAGGGTTTTTAACCACAAGGACTATTGATCTTGAACAAGATTCCCATGCCATTGTAACCGCGCCCGCCGATATAGATTTGGGGGTGGAATGGATGTGGGACGCAGAAATGTGCCTATTGACGAGTTGCAGTACAGAAGGATTCAGCATCTGCATTTCTTGGAGGGAGAATACCGGTAGCTCTGAAGCAAGGTCCGCTACATTGTTGGGTAGGCAACAGAATTGACAAAAGTGTATTTTCGCCTATAAAATGAGGTGCCAAGGAGGGTGAAATGGCGATAACAGAGTGGGACGATTATTTGATTCACCAGATTCCGGATACTATTGATGCAGTGGAAAGTGGTGACCCCCACTGGATGGATCGGTTTTTCTTTGGTTGCCACAATGCCGAAGGCACATTGCACTTGATGGCAGGACTGGGGACATATCCCAATGTCAATAACATGGATGGATTTGTCTGCGTGCGGCATAACGGTATCCAGCGTAACATCAGGGTCTCCCGACATTTGCAGGCTGACCGCGCCAACACCCAGGTAGGTCCGCTTTCTTTCAAGGTTTTGGCGCCACTGAAGCGGTGGGGTATCTATTTAGGTGACAATGATTATGGAATACGCTGTTCTCTGGAATTTGAGGGGCGGGTAGCACCATATTTGTTCCCGAAACTCGGGACTCAGGTTCACTATAACCAACCGGGGCACTACACAGGTAGCATTACCTTTGAAGGCCAGCAGTTTAATGCTGATGGCTTTTTGGGCCCAAGGGATCGCAGCTGGGGCATAAGGCATCCCGGCAGCTTCGCCGCTTTGGAGATTTACCTGTGGATTCAAGCGCAATTCTCTAGCTTTTCCTTGACCCTCCTTTGTGTTGAGCTGCAGGATGGCGCCATTCGGGCGGCCATCGGAGCGATTTTAAACGATAACGGGAGTGTCATCCCTATCGCTGAGGCGCGCCATCGGATCGAGTTTGTTCCCGGGTTTCTGGCATACAACAAGATGGAGATGCTGCTAAAAGATGCCAACGGGGAAGAGAGGCACCTCATTGTCAAGCCGATATCTCCCGGGTCCTACATGAGTGGCGGAGGCTATGACGACCGGCACGGCTTGGATATGGGGCCCTTGCATGTCGAGGGGGAACGATGGGATGTCTCTCAGCCGGTGGGCATCGAGTCTCCGCTCTTCGGTATGCATCAGCGGGATGCCCAGTTCAAACTGGATGGAGAGTCGGGGGTAGGTTTGATCGAGGCTTCTTTTAGCCGGATCGCAACTTGGCAGTACAAACCGAGTTGGTAGTTATGGGAGTATGAGTGGCTGATGCAAGGTTAAGCCCGCCGATTGGTGAGTGAGCCGCGCAAGGAGGTGAATGACTTGTGGAAGACGCAATAAGGGATTACTTGAAGTTCAAAATGCCCAAAGCGGAGAATATTTCCATCGATAACTTGGAGAAGGTGGTTGGAGGTTCGTCTCGAGAAACTATCTCGTTTGAAGCGCAATGGATCGAGGAGGGGCGTAAACTCAGCAGAAGCCTAGTAATACGCAGGGACCCGATCGCAAGTCTATTGGAAACCGAACGCGAGCTTGAATACAGGGTGTTGCAGAGCCTCGCGCCTACCCCGGTTCCGGTTCCAAAGACGTACTGGCTGGAGCCGGATGAGAGATGGCTAGAAAGGCCCTTCTGCGTTATGGAAAAGATGCCGGGAAGCCCCGTCCCCATGTCTTCCAGGGTTGGGCTTTTTGCTCCTGAAGACCCAGCGCTGAGGGCAAAGATTGCCAAACAGTGGGTAGAAATATTGGGTCGTATCCATACGATTGACTGGAAAGCGCTTGGTCTTTCCTTTCTCGGGGTTCCTGAGCTTGGCACTGATTGTGCCAGTCGAGAGATAGATAAGTGGGAAAAGGTGATAGACAAGCATAAGCTGGAGCCGCAACCGATTCTGACTGAGGCGTTACTTTGGCTCAAGAGCAACAAACCTGAAGCAGAGCGAATAACACTGGTACACGGCGACTTCAAACAGGACAATTTGCTGTTCGAGAATGAAAAGATAACCGCCTTTTTGGATTGGGAAATGGCCCACCTTGGCGACCCCATGGAGGATTTGGGATGGACTTGTATGGGGTTTTGGAGGCAGGATACCCATCTAACATGTGGCTTAATAGAAAAAGAGGAGTTGTTTCGATATTACGAAGAGTTGACCGGGATCAAGGTTGACGAACGAAGGGTTTTCTTCTATCAGATGCTTGGGTGTGTTAAGATGGCTGCCATTATTCTTACTGGCGTGAGATCCTTGAGCGATGGGAGGTCCCGTGACATAGTGCTAGGTTTGCTCGGCTTTATGGAACTGAAGCTTGAGGATGAGATTGCAAATCTGCTTGGGTTTTAACTCGTTCCTAGTACAAAGCAGTAAGCCAGCAGTGGCTCCCTGCCACTAATAATGCCGCAGGAGGTTGTGCAATGAGACCGACAGCAGACAAAATACTCATAGGTATAAACAACATCCTGATTAGTGATATCCTGCCTGAGCTGCATTCCACCTATGCTATGATACAGGTGGCGCTAATTAGTGTGATGGTGAATCAGCTCACATTAGTGTGGCAGAACACATCTCAGTTTCCTCTAATCGAGGAGAACAAAGACCTGAGGGATGTCTTGCTGGCAGCCAGCACAACGCTGAAAGCAACCAAACGGGATTACAAGGACAAAGCCTTAGAGGGACTGATACCTCGAATTGATGCTGAGCTGCAGAAGGAATGCCGATCTGGTGAGCAGTATCCTTCGATTCAGTCTCTACTGGAAGAGAACTGCAAGCTAAAAGAGATCCTGGTCCAGACTATTGTAGCGCTTGAACAAATTAGCCAGAAATATGAGAGCCGAGCCCTCAACGATATCAGAAAAAAGATTAGGGCGCACCTGAGAAAGCATTTGGATAGGCAGTTAGACATGTTAGGGATGCGCATTCAAGCGTAACTGTTATCGAAAGAGGTACCGCTTCAGGTTTTCAGCGTAGATTTTGGACCAATACTTAAGGTTACCCTATGTCGCTAGCCTGGATATTGAACGTTTCGCTATTATGTGCAACTGGAGTTACTGGCCATTGCCTGGAGTGGGCCGAGGCTTAACAAAACCGAGGATTGTTAAATAAAGCCCGAGTGAATTTGCTACCCTAGTCAGGACACTAAACGATAAAAGGTCTTAGAATGGGGGCCTAATCGAGTGGGATGGAGGCCTCTGAGGTGTCCATCATTTCTGGGGCTAAAAGGCCCCACTTTTACGGACTATATACAGTCGAACACTTGACTAGTAGAAGTCTGGATTGGACATTACAAAGTTATGACCACTTTTCCCTTGGCGTGTCCTTGCTCAGCATACCTGTGAGCCTCGGCAGTTTGCTCCAATGGGTAGCACCTGTCAATGACCGACCTTACTTTTCCAGCCTCAATAAGCTCTCTGAGGAAAATTAGATCTTCAGCACTAGGTTTTGGGATCATAGATTTCGCTTTCTTGCTACCTATCATTGAAGTCCATAAGATGTGAACAAGTATAAGCGAAATAGTCTCAGTTGTAACATAAATCCCCTTTTGATTTAAAGAGCTTTTGCAATTTGAAAACGAATTTTTGCCTACTGCGTCAAAAATAATATCATAGGTCTGACCTTTTTTGGTAAAATCCTCCTTGGTATAATCAATCACTTCATCTGCTCCAAGAGATCGTACCAAGTCTATATTACTTGTACTGCACACTCCAGTGACTTCCGCCCCAAAGTATTTGGCAAGTTGTACAGCAAAAGTACCTAGGCTTCCAGAAGCTCCATAGATAAGGACTTTTTGTCCACTCTGAATATTTCCCGCATCTCTAAGGAATGCCAATGCATTCATTGCCCCAAAAGGAACTGCTGCGGCTTCCTCATAGGTCATATTGGCCGGTTTTCCTGTTACCACAGCACTCTCAGACATAGCCACATATTCTGCATAACAACCCATCTGTGCTCCTCCATAAACTTGGTCACCCTTTTTAAATAGTTTTACATCTTTCCCTACTGCTTCAACTTCCCCGGCTAGATCAACCCCTAATATGTTCATTTTTGGTTTTATGAGGCCTGACATTATTCGTGCGGGAAATTTGCCATTTCGAAATCTCCAGTCCATTGAAGATACTGTTGTAGCATGTACTTTTACGAGTATTTCATCGTCCTTGACAGCAGGTTTCTCTACTTCTTTTAGTTCAAGAACATCAGGTGGTCCGTATTTTGTGTATACAATCGCTTTCATATTATCCTCCTCCTTTTTGGTTTAGTACACTGATTCGATACTCAGGCAACCAGAACGCTTAGACACTCTCGAAGGTATTTATAAGGTAGGGAAAAGTGCCCCTCATTTTCAACGAACGTAGCGTGGCATTTCGGGATGGCATCAGCAACGTAGCAGCCGACCGAGACAGGAACATTGAGGTCCAGCTCCCCGTGCCACAGGTGAACCTCAGCGGAGATGTCCTGAAGCCGGAATCGCCACGGGCGCGCATATATCGCGGCATCTTGATCGACACCATCAATACCTGACCGAAACGCCTCCCTCACGGCATCGATCAACACCGGCACCAACTCAGGTTGGTCCAGCAGTATCCTGTCAGGATGCCCTTCTGGGTACGCCAGCTTCATCTGCGACTCGAACTGGTCTAGGCCTTGAGCCATCCCAATCAGCATCTGCCTCCGTTCCTCCGTGGGTTGCCCGAGCAAGAACCAGCTTATCCCATCCTTGACACCGGGAGCTTCGGGGGGGCCCATTCCACAGACGATTGCCGTTGAGGTCAGGCGTTCTGGGATCTTGAAGGCGCATGCCGCTGCAAACGGTCCACCGCCGGAAATCCCCAGTACAGCGAAACGATCCAAATGTAACGCGTCTGCCAGCTCAATCACGTCATCAGGCCAGTCCAAGATCTCTCGACCACGCTTGAAATCGGAGAGGCCAGTGCCTGGACGATCAACTGCGATGATGCGGGCGTTCAATTCCACAGCGGTGGCACCGTGATCAAACATCGGCCAGTCAACCCGTGAACTGGGAAAGCCGTGAAAGTAGAAGACTGGCTTACCCTCAGGCGCGCCGTATTCGGCATAGCCGAGAGTCCGCCCGTCTTTCAGCTTGATTGTCTTGCTAGTGTTATCTGTCGCCATATTCACCTCCAAGATAGGTATTACCCTACACGGTTATCACCACTTTCCCCTTGGCGTGTCCTTGCTCAGCATACCGGTGAGCTTCGGCAGTTTCACTCAGAGGATAAGTTCGGTCAATAACTGTTTTTATCTTCCCTCCCTCAATAGCATCTTTTAGAAAGATGAGGTCTTCTGGCTGGAATTTTGGCATCGCAAATATGGCTCTTTTGCTGCCTATCTTTGAAGTCCATAACATTTGCAGAAGCAGTGGAATGGTAGCTACCGTAGAAAGATAGAAGCCTTTTTGATTCAGCGAGTTTTTGCATTGTGAAAACGGCCTTTTGCCTACCGCGTCGAAGATAATATCGTAAGTCTGATCGTTTTTAGTAAAGTCCTCTTTTGTGTAGTCTATTATCCTGTCTGCGCCGATAGACTGCACTAATTCCAGGTTCGCTGTGCTGCATACCCCGGTAACTTCCGCCCCGAAGTATTTAGCCAGTTGCACAGCAAACGTGCCCACTCCACCGGAAGCTCCATTTACAAGAACTCTTTTCCCGCTCTGAATATGCCCATAATCTCTAAGGAATAGTAGTGCGATACAAGCTGCAAAAGGTACTCCGGCAGCTTCCTCATAGGTCATATTGCTTGGCTTAATGCCCACTTTTTCTTCGGGCATACATACTCAGCGTGAGCACCAGGAGGAGGTCCTCCTCCATAGACCTGGTCACCCTGCTTGAACAGTTTTACATCTTTGCCTGCCACTTCTACCTCCCCGGAAAACTCAACCCCCAGTATGTGACAACCGGCCTTTGGTTTTAGTAGCCCTGTCATGAATCGAGCGATAAGCGTTTTTCCGTTGCGGAATCTGTAGTCCATCGGGGTTACTGTTGTAGCCCGTACCTTTATCAGCACTTCATTGTCCTTTGGCTCAGGTTTTTCTACCTCTTTCAATTCAAGAACATCTGGTGGTCCGTATTTCGTATATACAATCGCTTTCATAGTATCCTCCTTTTTTAGTTAAAGGTTATTTCTGATAACGTTTCCGCCCTTGGCGAAGCCAGCCACGCCTTCACTGGCAAGCAGCCTTTGCCCATGAGAAGGTGGCGGCGATCAGCTTTGACCAATTCCTCACCTACCTCAACGGGAGGGTTACTCCCCGTCCTACTCCTGCGGAGGGACTACCTGAAAGCCGAGCTGCAGCATGAAGCCTAGACTATCTAAATAGTCCCACCCTTCGACGATTTTGCCGTCCACCCAATGGGCTACGAGGCATGACGTTATTGTCACCTGCTTGCCGGTGGGCGGAATGGGCATAGCGGGCGATTGCCCTGTATGTGTGCCCCGAAAGGTAAACCGGAAAGCACTTCTGTCCCCCTTGATGATGCTCTCGTCGAGCGTGAGTTGAAGGTCGGGGAAGGCGCTGCGGATGTCTGCATTGTGTTGTTTGTAGGCTTCGAGACCTACGATATCCGGACTTGGAGGATTGTGGTAGACATAGTCGGCGGCGTAAACTTCATCCAATACGTCCAGGTTGCCCTTGTTATAGGCTTCCTCAACAACCCGATTATAAGCGGCCTTGCGTTCTTCCTCACCCATCTTGTACCTCCTTTTGCAGTGTATTACTCAGCGCATGTCTAAGTCCGTAGGTTTTTCTACCTCTTTGAGCTGAAGAACATCCGGTGGTCCGTATTTTGTGTATACAATTGCTTTCACAGCATCCTCTTTGAAACCGGGCATTTCCCATTTCAACTACTGTAGCTATGCTAAACCCCTGCTCGCTGGCTGTCAAGATGCAACGGTGGAGGCTGGAGATAGGTAGCCGTTAAGTAAGAATAGCCGCTGCCACGCTGCCGGCTTGATCCAACAAAGCGTCAGAATGTTCATAAAGACTAGGATCTGACTTCCCACGAACACTTCATAGAAGAATGATACGTTCTAGAGAAGAATGAAGCTTAGTCTGCAGAAAATCTCCAATCGGTTTTGCTAGACTTTGCAGATTATACGTGGATAGCGTTTCTTATTTAGGGGATTGTAACCTTCGCTTGTTCGAGTTTCGAAATTGTCGGGCAGGATGTCTAGGGCTACGATGCCATCAACTAATAGCGGACGCCAAGCAGGTAACTTCCCAGTTGACGAATACCCAGACGTCTGATAGACGTCAACTAAAATATTGCCATTCCGGGCTTCGTATACAATGTGGGGCTCCACTATTCTATCTCCGCGGTCATTCTTGTACCGCAGAACAACAGAATGTTTATTACGTATAGCGCTGCAAAGCTCATCGATCATATTGTGCTCCTTCCAGTAGATATAGTCTACTGTTGATTGGCTAGTCTAATGGCAGAGTCAAAACAATTCCTAATTCCTAAGGGTATTTCAGCTTTACTCTCCACTGCCCTTGCCAACATGATGCCGATTTCAGGCTTCGATTCCTCTTGCAGTATCTCACGCATTGAGTCTAGAAATTTTTTAGCACCAAGCCTGTAGGTTTGCACTTTGTCAGGAGTCCAATCAGACTTTGATCCAGGCTGGTTTTGATTTAGAACTCGAGACCATACCTTATCTGAGAAAGCATATTCGAAGCACTCAGGCTCAACAAAATTGACTTGTTCCTGAATCGAAAATCCGGCTCTCTCTAGTGCAGATCTGGTTAGCTGTCGCTTGGTTCCTTTGTTTATTGTGGTATCCTCATCCACCATTAACAATACAGGTCTCCTATTGCGGTGCATGAATTTTGCGAACACAATGGCGCCGTAAGCATCATAGCAGTTCACAAGCTTGATACCTCTACGAGTTAGGGAATCTCCTTCGGTATAGATGTCAAATAATTTGGGTAGAGCAGCTTGCTCAGTAGGACCTTCAAAAGCCAGAAAGCAGCGCTCGTAAAAAATACTTGCGTTGTCTAGCCCCATAGCCTCTCCTAACTTGTCTATAAAGAAATGCTGCTCGTCTGAGTCGTCAGTAGAAGGTGAAAAACATTCGATAGTTGTCTCAGATCTATTTGCTGGCTTTGCTAAATGATATATGGAGTGAATATCTACTCGGTTTATAAAGTTGATGGAGTGTGTTGCAACTATCACTTGGACATCTTTTGTAACATATGATTCTATAGCTTTGTATATGCGCCGTTGGGCTTCATAATCCAAATGTAAATCTGGCTCGTCAAACGCAATAATGGTGTCTCTTACCTCTTTGTCACCTGGAGATTGGATGGTTTCAGAATTCCATTCAAAAACTGCTAGGGTTACTTGTTGCCTAGTGCCTGCACCTCTAGCTGACAGGTCAATCCTGTAACCGTCGCTACCCACGAGTGTTAATGGTGCAGACTGAAGTCTTGCGCTGACATCGAATTGTGGAATAACATGAGCTTCCTTTATATCGGGGAGATATCTACTAATATACTGCGCTAAGATTGCAGTTTTAGTTTCCAAAGGCCCTTTTAATTGTTCGTCAATTTTCTCTTCAATTTCTTGCAGCAATTCCATGGTATCTGGTTGCTTCAATAGTTGCCTATGAGCAACATTAAGCATTTGGAAAATGGTGTCTTCGGGATCCTCACCCTTAACCACTTGATACAAAGGCAGAAGTTCATACAATTCTGAAGAAACGGGTGCCCAGTCCTCTTTCATTTGTTGTTGCTGTAGCCATTGCGTCAAAGCCTCTAGAAGTGGTTCAAGTGAGGTGCCTCCTGGGTTTGGGACGTCGTATTCACGTAGCAACCTTCGGATCTCATGGATTGTTAACCGATGTGGAGCCTTAGGTAAGTCGGGGTCCAGCGGCACAGACGTCAATATTTCGAACTGTGTAGGAGTTCCGTCACTTCGGAACACTTTCCTTAGATGGACATGATCTGTAGGTGGTACCAATAGAACATTTCGCAGAAGCTTTATCTCTTGCGGACTTAACTTGAATTTGGCTTCAAGAGTAATCTCTGTTTCGCGTGATCTGTTTCCGTCTGGTTCCAGCGGAGCATCACGTACATATGAATATGCATCAGGGGCAGGATCCACGTCACCCAAAAAGCAATCGAGGGCGTCAATTGTTGCAGTCTTTCCCCCGTCATTGCACCCAATGAGGACAGTCGGATCATAGATGGTAATCCAGCCAGGATCATATAAACACCGAAAATGCGTTGCCCTAAACTCGCAGAGCTTCATAACGTAGCACCGATATATTGGCTTTTGGTATGTAGCCTTGTGTCACCAAATTTATTGTCTGCGTAGCTTACTTTAATCTGAGCTTCGACTGCCCTCACTCAGTTTATAGATATAGAGATCATCTCTCATATTCCAGCATGAAGTGACAGGATGGTCTTCAAAACGGGGGTATTTTTCTAACGAGCCTAATTCTATTTTGTAGGAGTCAAGAATCTTATACCTTCTCTGCCATTGAAAGCCATGGATAACAGCAATCTTCAGTGAAAGCGTTAGGGTTTTTTTGGGAATTTTTTTATCACCGTTCCCTTTTCTATTTCTTCGAACAGGTAAGGGTGGGTTTTAACTATTTCACCTAGAGGCACTAGCTCCTTAGTTGCTTCTCCAGGATTAAGATATCTCAGAGGTTTATTTACATGAGCCAATCTTTCGTTTCCCAACCAAAGTTCACAGCCTATTTTCAAGCTCTTTGCTTGGTTCTTGGACACATTGCTGATAACTACATATAGGGTTCCAGATTCTAAGACTTTTGGGGTATCATCCACTCCCTCTTCACGCGATATTACTTTGGTAGTTATTATTGGTTTGTGAATGTGCATTAGACTTTCGTAGCTCAGGTATACGTAGCAGGCTGTTACATAAACCAAAGCTGCAGTGAGCGCGGCTTGAAAAGCCTGCTCGATACCAACGTAATAACCTACAAGACCTCCCACTAATGCAATTAGCATGATGAGGCATGCAAGAAATAATAGGAATAACCATATGTGCTGTTGTGCTATCATGCAACCTGCTTTGATTTATCCCTTTCGAAACTCAATAGCGAGCATCATGTGAGAATGGTATCTTGGGGTTAGCTGTTTGTCAACTTGTACAGCTAGGGGGAAATCGGACGGTTCTAGGAGAGTAGAAGGGGGCTTGAGAGCACATTCTTAGTAAGAATGTGCTCTATAAATGACGACTAAGCAACGATAATAGGTCAGTTTTTGAACAATCAGCCAGAATGTTCATGGCGACGCGAAGCATAACTTAGCGCACTCCTCAACATAGGGAGGATCCAAAAGGAAATCCTTGTGGAGCACTTGGTTTGTAAGCTGCAATTCTACTTCTGGATTGGCCATCCCCCTTTTGCTAGCAGTCTGCTGCCATTTTGCTCGATTCTGCTGGAAAGCATGGTTTGTGAAGTGTAGTTCTCTGAATTCTCCCCGGATTAGGGTGTCAAAATCGCCTTTTCAATCCTCTGTAGATATAAAATACCGACACCCGGACTTCTGATCAAGGTGTCATGTGCTCGATCCAGCTAACCTGTTATCACACCCCCTCTCTCGATGTCTTGACAAGCAGTGTATGGTTGTAGTATAGACTATAAGGACATTCAAACTCGACACACATCCTCGTAGGGCGTTTTCATAACCAGCGTCTAGGAAACGGGTGAGGGAGGTGGTCCTATGTGAGGAGCATAACTGGTCTCGGCAAAAAGGATAGCACAGGAAGGAGGTAGAACCATGGCACTGGGAGATCTAGGCAAGAAGGTAAGTGAAGCATTATCTCAGGTAATAAAAGGCGCAGGAGACGTTAGTAAAAATACGATAGAAGTTGCTCGAAGCAACCTAGTGGAAGGTCTTCGTGGCGTCAGGGATGTAGTTAATGAGGCATCAGGGCTGGCAGGGGACACCGTAGCTGGTGCGATAGAAGCAGCAAGCAAGGTGGGGGCTGAGCTTGGCCCCACGGCCAAGGGAGCTGTAATCGGTACGATACGAGGTGTAGGTGAGATTACTACAGTAACAACGGGTGTAATAAGCGATACCATCCGGGCTGCCATAAAGGGCACCGGTGAAGTGGGTGGCGATGTCGCAAAGGTAGCTCAAGATGTCGCTGATGGTGCAACCTCAATTGCAAAGAGCGTCGGCTTGGGACTAGAAGATGCTACTTTTAGCGTTGCTAGAGGAGCGATCCAGGGCGCACACGATACCGGTAAAGACCTGGCATTAGTTGCTAAAGGTACCATCCATGGAACTATCAGTGGTGCCCAGGAGACAGGTGACGATGTTATCAAAGCGATCTATAGCACGGCACGCGGCACGATAAAAGGCACTGCAGAGGTTGGTGGAGACTTGGCCTCTGTGACCCGTAACGTGGTAGAGGGAGCTATTGAGGGAGCGAAAGGAGTCGCAGTGAACTCGGAGGAGGCAGCATCCGCGGCAGCATCGGGAGCATTGGAGGCAGCAAAGGAAGTTGGTGAATCCGCTGTCAAAACCGTCACCGACGTCGTCTCTGGAACCATCTCAGGGGTCAAGGTAGTTATCAAATCTCCTTTCAAGAAAGACTAGATTGGCAGAAATGATTGCCCTTGTTGCAACTGGCAAGATCATTACAATAGAAACCTGAGTTGTATTGCTCTGTCAATCTTACCTCCAAGGAGTGACTACTTGGATCTAATGAGGAATGTAGCTTAGAGAGCTTTACTGGGGCGGGCTTTAGTAGTGTCCGCCCTCTTTAATTTTCGGAATTCGATCAACATATGTGTGCAATATTGTGAAACCTCGGTGCCCACGAAACCAGTGTTGAAAAATGTGGACTTCAGCTAAATCCTATTTCCAAGCGGCTGTAGAGCACGTCAGCGGAAAACTGCAGCTGACTAAAGCGCGTCTGCTCAAGATCCCGGCGGTGCAGCTGGTAGTTCGAACAGTCCAAGAACTAGGAGCTGATGACGCCTCACATATGGCAGCCGGAGTTTCCTATTTCGCTATTCTGTCATTGTTTCCTCTTCTGTTGGGCCTTATCGCCCTTTTTGGCCTGTTTCTCCCTGCTGAGACTATACAGGTGGAACTCTTTGATTTCTTTGAGCGCAATCTACCAGGCGCTATCGATGTGCTGGAGCAAAACATTGAAGATGTCATACGACTGCGAGGTGCCATCGGGGCAGTGAGCTTGGTTCTTCTGTTCTGGTCGGCGAGTGCCATGTTTGGCGCCGTGAGCCGAACAATCAATCGTGCCTATGATGTCCACCGAGGCCGCCCATTTCTTGTAAGAAAACTGCGCGATATAACTATGGCGTTGGGCACAGCGGTGCTATTCCTTCTATCACTCGGCTCTACTGCCGTTCTTTCTGTTCTCCGCATAACAGATCTGCCAGAGCTTAGTATCGTTGCTGACTTTGGTGCCAGGTTCCTAGGATTCTTTTTCAGCTTCGCAATCTTCCTACTCCTGTACAAATTCATTCCCAATACCAAAACCTTCTGGCGCTATGTTTGGCCAGGGGCGCTACTCGCAGCCATACTTTTTGAAATCGCCAAGAACTTGTTCATATTGTATCTCGATCACTTCGCCAGCTACGAGTCAGTTTACGGGTCAGTTGCCTCTGTTATTATCTTTCTCGTTTGGATCTACTATTCTGCCTTCATCCTTATCCTCGGCGCAGAGTTTAGTGCCGAGTACGGCCGCATGCGCGAGGGGGTGAGCCGGGGTATTCCTCTGGCCTCTAGACTAACTGAGCATGAAGAGCCCAAGTCAAATGGCTAGCAAGCGAAGGGCATTTTGGCATTTTGGTCAATGTTCTGAAAGGTTTTTTAAATTTGCCAGGCGTCGTCTCCTATATTTTCAGGGTATATCCAACCAATCATTAAACGTTATTAGATTAAATCGTATAAGAAATACGATGACGCTTAGAATCTAATCACGTCGCTTCATGATTACCAAGTTAAGTTGTTGAAATCGCATCTTTTATCCTCTTTAGATATAGAACGATGACTACATAACTCCTGATCAAGATGTCGGCGGTTCGAATCCATCACCGCTCGCGACCAAACAAAAGTCCACAATGTTCAACTCACACTAAGGGATGCTTCGCTTCCTGAACGTTTCATCGTAATGTGTCCTTTATCACCTTTGTTTGGGGTAATCATCATAGAGGATGCAATAAAATTTCCATGCCTTCAATGACCATGATTACGGCTGCTATGAGGAGAAAGGCTGAAGGCTAGGCTAAAAGTTCTGCGTATTGTACACGGTGGCCCACCATCGTGGACAAAAGGTAAAACTTTTCAGAAGACCTTTGCGCTGGTGTATTGATCAAAGTATTGCAGGGTCTTCTTAGATACAATAAGGCCGGGCTTAATGCCTGGCCTTTTCATACCTTGTTGCCTCGGATAATAGCGAATTCGCTAAATCTTCTTAGAGGAATGTCGATCAAATACGACAAAATTAAAATTCGGTTCGATTCTATTTTAGTCCCATCATCAGCTAAGGCAATAATTCATGCCGTAGTTGGCTCAGATACAATTCCTCCCCAGATTAGCTATAATTGAAGCTGGCCCAGATATAATTCCCCCCAGATTAGCTATAATTGAAGCTGGCCCAGATATAATTTCATTTATAATCAGATACACAAAAATCAGATATAATATTATTAATTCAATTACCAAAATTGGCTACGATTTTTTTTAATTATGAGGAAATAATTGGTTAGGATTTTGCTGGGATTCAAGCTTTGTAACTGAGTCAGGCGTCTTGCCCATTATTGTCGCCGCGCCGACCATTTTCGATCCGCACGACGAGTTCGGAGTCTATGTCCCTTGATCCCAGCGGGATCGTGCCAGCCTTTCTTTATAAGGGCCAAAATGATTCTAATCAACCACGGGCTGTTTGACGGCAGGATCGAGACATGCCAATGCTACCAGCGGATGGTCTGTCGAGGTTTCGATTCGGGAGTCCTTGCGGTTCCGCGTCAGACCATGGCTTCGTTTTATTGCGTTGCGAAATGGCCACGGCACTACGTAGGAGGCAATATGATATAAAATATGATATAATACCATATGTTACCAAAAAAAGGTCACGATGAGGCAAAAGCTAATGAAAGCCTTGATATTAGCTGGCGGCAGAGGCACACGGCTCAAGCCCATCACCAATACCATCGCCAAACAGCTTCTGCCTGTAGCTAATAAACCTATCCTTTTCAATGTCCTTGATCATGTAGTAGAATCAGGCATTACCAACGTCGGCATTATCGTTTCACCGGAGACGGGCAACCGGAGAAGAGAAGCCATATCAGATGGCCCAGAATGGAGGGCCAAGATTGCCTACATCTTGCAGCCTGAGCCCTTAGGGCTTGCCCATGCGGTGAAAACAGCCCAGGATTTCCTCAGAAGTTCCCCGTTTCTTATGTTCCTCGGCGATAATCTCATTTCTCAAATGATGAGAAGGGGTCAAAAGGTAAGGTGAAAAGACTTAACTATGAGGCTACTCGTAACCGGCGGCGCGGGTTTCATCGGCTCGAATTTCATTGACTATATTCTTGACAAGTATCCCGACTACGAGATAATAAACCTCGATGCCCTAACCTATGCAGGTAGCATAGGGAACCTCGAAAAAGCAATAGAGAACCCCAGGCACAGGTTTATTCAAGGGAGGATCGAGGACGGGAAGCTGGTGGATGGACTGCTGGATGGCATCGATGTGGTCATAAACTTCGCTGCCGAGTCCCATGTCGATAGGAGCATCCTCGAGCCTCAGCTCTTTATGAAGACTAATATCTTGGGCACCCAAGTGCTGCTGGATGCAGCACTACGCCGTGAGGTGAAGCTTTTCTACCAGATTTCTACGGATGAAGTCTACGGCGCCCTTGAGCTTGACTCAAAAGAAAAATTAACTGAGGAATCCCCATTGCGGCCCAACTCCCCTTACGCGGCCAGCAAAGCAGCAGCCGATTTGCTAGTTCGAGCCTATCACCGCACTTATGGGTTGCCCGTAGTGATCTCCCGTTGCTCTAACAACTATCTTTTAAACACGGCCTTCAGGCTGTAATTGTGCGAGTGATAGACAGCAGCCTCCGGATCGTAGACTATTTCATATCCATCCAAGAGCACCCTTTTGGCCCATTCCTGATCTTCGCTCATTATGAGGTCTTCTGAAAAAGGGTATGTCCGAAGGACATCCTTTTTGAGGGCTGAATTCGCGTTGGAGAAAAAAATCGTTGCGATATCGGTCTTCCCTTCCTTTACGGACTTCACCATCGGATAAGCCGGGTAGTGCGTATTCAAGAAGAACCGTTCCATCGGGTTTGTACCTTCCCAGGAGATCTGCCTACCATAGGCGCCGGCAACCTCTGGAACTTCGAGATTACCAATCAGGTTGAAGAGCCATCTATCCGCTGCCGGAACGGCATCCTGGGTTAAAAATACTAGATACTTCCCCTCTGCCAACTCAGCGCCCAGGTTCCGTGTCTTCCCATGCCCGAAATCCTCTGGCGCTATCTGTACTAGCTTCACCGGATAGCGCCTAACGATGTCCAGCGTGCCATCTGTGGACCCGGAGTCGATGACTATCACCTCAAAGGGCTGTTCATGTGCCTGCGCATAGATCATCTCCAGCACCTTATCCAAATGAGTGGCGCCGTCTTTCGTCGGAATTATGATTGAAGCCTTGATCTCACTCATGGACTTGACCCGAGATGCTTAGTTATTGAATCGCTCCGTCAGCAGAGAAACCCTTTTCCAAATAGGTAGAACACTTTGTGCAGTCCCCCGCGCCAGCCGGATAGCTTCAGTCCACCCACACGGGTTCTACATTCGATAGGTACTTCCATCCAGCGGCACCTGACCTCCTATTGTAGTTAGCTTAGGCCCATCTTGTCAACGAATGCCGAGGTAGGTATGTTGCATAGGACGGTGCGGATTCCTCCACAGCCTATGTCCCCCATTTGAACGTTTCATCGACTCGTCAGATCTTTGCTGACAGCCGCCATAGATGTGTTGCTTTGCTGCCATTGAACAAAAGGCAATTTCGTGCAGCCTGTTGCCCAGAAAGCCATTTCGTTTAATAAGGCATAGCTTAGTATATCCCTCAACGTTGGTTATCAAAAGAGAAATCCTTTCTATTGCACTTGGCCAGCAAGTTGTAAATCTACTTTAGATCGGCCTTACCCTTTTTGGAACAGTAGCTCTTGGAATACTCAGGCGTGTTGGTGGGCTCGATCATTGTTGCTGTGCTTCGATCCCGTCCGCAGCCCTCTTAACCTGCCCACATTCATCCTGTCCATGGGCGAGAATTTCCTGTGCTGAACCATGACATGCGCTGAAGCCAAAGTCACGTACCGCCTTACCATCTCCAAAGTGGTGTGTCCCAGGATTTACTGGAGAGAGAATACATCACCGCCGTTGACCAGGTAGCTGGTGGCGAAGGTGTGACGGCAGAGATGGGGATGAAGCCGTTTAACCCCAGACTTTTGGGCTATACGACGGAATATCATCCTGACACAGTTTTTGTTCAGTGGCTTTCCATCAAGGGTAAGGAATAAGTTGTGAATCGCCAGGTTAAACGGCTCAGGCCGGAAGTGAAGTAGGTAGCGCAGGAGAGTTTTCTGGACCGAAGCACCGAACGGGACAACCCTTTCTTTGCCTCCTTTACCCATTACCTTGAGATAACCACCTTCAATGTTGACATCCTTCACCTCGAGGTTCCTGAGCTCGCCGCATCTCAGCCCGGTGTCCAACAAGAGCATAAGCATAGCGTAATCGCGGGCGCCTGAAGCCCTATTGGCGTCAACGGATCCCAAGACCCTGGCCATTTCTTCCGGAGTCAGGACCTCAACCACCCTGGTTGGCGCTTTGGGTGGCTTCAGCCTGGCTAGCCTGTTCTGGCTGGTATAACCCTCATTGTAGAGCCAGTTGAAGAAGGCCCTCAGAGCGCGGATATAGGTCTGGATACTTATAGCAGCCAGCTGGCCCTTGTGATTTAACACATACGGATTGTCCTTCCATTTCCTCCTTTGTTGAAGATAGAGGATAAACTCCCGCACCTCTGCTTCTCCGAGCTCAGCTAGCATGGTCGACTTCTCGCTCTCAACGAGGAAGCGATGAAACTGATTAAGAGCCTGGTTGTACCATTTTATGGTATCTGGGCTTTTCCCTTCCGTCCTGTTGTAGAGCTCGAAGTGTCCTGCCAGCACGCTTAGTTCGACCGAGTTCTTCTCCATGTCTTCCCACCGCCAGTTCCTTGCCCTGGTCACTACCATTTTCGCTCCTCCTTCTCGCCGTGTCAAAAATCGATGACCCGGCTGTGATGTGGGAGTGAACCGTTTGTGACCTCGAGCCCGGCGAGGCAAGGGGTCTAAAAATCAAAGAAACCCGCCGCGTCAGGCGGGCTCCAAAGCTGAGTCCGTATCTGGTGGAGCGGGTGAAGGGATTCGAACCCTCGACGTCTTACTTGGGAAGCAAGCACTCTACCGCTGAGTTACACCCGCAAAGATCGTATCTATTTTATCCCCAAAATCTACCTTTGTAAAGACGGAACAGTAGCTCTGTGCCTATAGCGGAGGTAAACACCATAGAGGTCCAAGATGTAACTACCTTCGGCGAGAGCTGCACCCCTGGGGTGGAGCGAGTGATACTTCAGGCTGTGGACATGGTGGCCAGAGAGCTTGATCGCCAGTCCTAGCATATCCGGGGGAGGAGTTCCCCAACCAGCATATCAACAATGCGGGACGTCCCAAGGTGAGTCCTCATCACAACCCTCCCCGGGTGTTCTTGCAGAACCTCCCCAATAATCGCCGCCTCCGCCCCGTATTTGTTGTGCTGTATACTCTCAACAACCCTCTCAGCATCATCGGGGGCGACAACTGCCACCAGCCGTCCTTCGTTGGCCACATAGAGTGGATCGAAGCCCAGCATTTCACAGGCGGCGCGCACTTCGTCCCGCACCGGTATCATATCCTCGTAGATCAGGATGCCAACCTGCGACTGCATGGCAAACTCATTGAGGGTCGAGGCTAGCCCGCCCCTTGTCGGATCGCGCAGGGCGTGGATTTTACTCGATGCCTCAAGCATCTCGGCTACCAGTTTGTTCAGTGGGGCACAATCGCTCTTTACCGGGCTGGCGAATTTCAGGCCCTCACGCTTGCTCATAACGGCGATGCCATGATCGCCTATGGGACCGCTCAAAATGATCCTGTCGCCGACTCTGGCATTCGAGCCTGAGATATCGACTTCATCGGGAACAACGCCTACTCCGGCGGTATTGATGAACAGCTTATCGACGCTGCCCCGATTCACAACCTTTGTGTCCCCGGTGACCACCTTCACCCCAGATTCCTCAGCCGCCTGTTGAATTGAAGCCACGATTCGTTTAAGGTCGCTCAAGGGGAAACCCTCCTCAATAATGAAGGAGACGCTCAGGTATAGGGGCGTGGCTCCGCTCATCGCCAGGTCGTTCACCGTGCCGCAAACCGCCAATTTCCCGATGTCGCCGCCGGGGAAGAATATGGGGGTCACGATATAGCTGTCGGTGGTGAAGGCCAGGCGACCCTTGGCTTCAAAGATGGCTGAATCATCCAACTTGGAGAGCAGGGGATTATCGAAGGCAGGCAGGAAGCCCTTCTCCACCAGGTCATGGCTCAACCTTCCCCCACTCCCGTGAGCGAGGAGTATCTTTTCGTCCTTACGCTGTTTCATAGTGATAGTAGCTAGCGCAACTCCCTTCTGAGGAGACCATGCACGGCCCTACAGGATGCTCCGGGGTGCAAGAGGTGCCAAAGAGTTTGCAGTCAACAGGGGTCTTCACCCCTCTGAGGATATCGCCACAGAGGCAACCCTTATGCTCGAGGGTTTGCCCTGGCTCGATGTCAAACGCGAGTTCGGCGTCGAATCTTTCGTACTCCTTCCTCAATATTAGGCCGCTGTCAGGCACCGTACCGATTCCCCGCCAGGTCGCTGGCGAGAATTCAAAAACGGTGTTCATCAACTCCTGAGCCCTCAAATTTCCCTCGGGCCTCACCCCGCGACGGTAGGCGATATCCACTCTTGGCTCCCCTCTTTCAAGCTGGTCTACCAGCATTGCCACCGATTGCAGAATGTCCAGAGGCTCGAAGCCTGAGACTACACATGCTATCCCGTAGTCTGTGGCAGCAAACTCCCAGGGGCGGGAGCCAATGATGGCGCTCACATGCCCGGGGCAAATCAGGCCATCAAGCTTCACCTCCCCACAGCTAAGCAGAGCCTCGATCACCGGGGGGCACAGCTTATGCATGGAGAGGACATAATAGTTGGATATCCACTCTTCGTCCGCATTGATTATCGATGCGGCAACAGTTGGCGCCGTCGCTTCAAAACCGATGCCGATGAAAACGACCGCCTTCTCCGGGTTTTCCCTTGCGATCTGGAGGGCATCAATGGTCGAATAGACCACCCTAACATCGGCACCATCGGCCCTTACTTTTTGCAAGCTGGAGCGGCTGCCGGGGATCTTGAGCATATCGCCAAAGGTGGTGATGATCACCCCGGGATGACGGGCCAGGGCGATGGCCTTATCCAGGTCTTGGTTGGCGGTAACACAAACAGGACAACCAGGGCCGGAAAGCATCTCTACCGTTTCCGGGAGGAGCTGGCGAAGGCCGTGTTTCATGATGGCGACGGTGTGCCCGCCGCAGAACTCCATCAATCGAACATGCCGTCTCGATCGGCGGTGGATTCGACCGATCACCGCTTTGGCCAGCTCGGCATCACGGAACTCATCTATAAACCTCATCTTTTTCTTTTCGAACATCAGGCTATCTTACATACTAAGGGTTTCTGCTATCGATTGCGGTTGCCAGGTCGAAAAGCCTGGCTAAGGGGTCCCCCACTCTAGCTCATCTTCAAGCAAAGCCATCTCCGCAAATAGCTTCAGCGTCTCCTCAGCCTCCTCCTCATCGATGACATTTATGGCGTAGCCGGTGTGAAGGAGCACATAATCGCCAACTTTCACCTCGGGGGTAAGGACTGTGCTGATTTTGCGCCCTATGCCGCCGATCTCCACCTCGGCCAAGTCTCCCTCTAATGATTTAACCAATGCCGGTATGGCAAGACACATTTTTCGCCCCTTTTTGGCCCTTTACAATTCTCTGATCCTATAGGTTTCTATGCTAATATCCACAGGTTTCTTTACCCCCGCTTACTCCCAGCTCGAAATAACCGCCTGCCCCAGCGAGATGCCACCGTCGTTGGTGGGAACAAGGGAGTGAGTCAGCACCTCAAAGCCCTCTTTCTCCAGCGCAGCCACGGTCAGCCTGACGAGGAGCCGGTTCTGAAATACACCGCCACTTAAGGCTGCTTTACATAATGCTTGGTCATCAGCGATTAGCTGACACATTTTTACTATCATCTGGGCTACGGTGTAGTGAAACCTTAACGAAATAATCCCCACCGGGAGACGACCTATATCGAGGATTATTGCTCGAAACAGTTCCTTTAGCTTCACAATCCTTACCCCGTCCTGTTCCACTATGGAGAAGGGATAGGCTTCAGCTTCGTCGATTTCGTCAGGCGCAGCCATCTCCAGCTCCACCGCTGCCTGAGCCTCGTAATCCACTTTGCCTCTTATACCAAGGAGCGCTGATACCCCATCGAAGAGACGCCCGCAACTGGAGGTTGGAGGAGAATTAATACCCCGTTCAAGTTGACGCTTTATGATGTTGATCTCATGTCCATCCACCTCCTTAAGGAAGGGCAACCCTTGGCCAAGGGACTCCTCTCCCAAAAGAGCGTAAATGTATGAAAGAGCCATGCGATAGGGTCGTTCGATAGCGGCGGCACCTCCAGGCATGGGCACATACTCAAGATGCCCTACCCTCTGGAAGTCCTTGTAGTCGGCGACCAGAAACTCCCCTCCCCAGATGGTGCCATCGCTGCCATACCCTGTGCCATCGAAGGCGATGCCGATGACGGGCTCCTGGACCCCGTTTTCCACCATGCAGCTAACGATGTGGGCATGGTGATGCTGTACTCCAACAAGACTGAGAGCGCCTGCCCGCTCCTTAGCGTACTTGGTTGAGAGGTATTCCGGGTGCAGGTCATAGGCCACAACCTCAGGCTCGAGGCGGAAGAGCTTCTTATAAAGCTCGATGGTATTCTCGAAGTGCTCCAGGGTCTCCAGGTTCTCCATGTCGCCGATGTGCTGGCTGATGAAAGCATAGTTGTCCTTGGTAATGCAGAAGGTATTCTTAAGCTCAGCGCCGCAGGCGAGGACCTGCTTTTTTGTCCTGAAGGGGAGGTGAACAGGATATGGAGCGTAGCCCCGCGCTCTCCTGATGAGCTGAGGTTTTTGGCCCTCTACGATAGCTACACTATCATCGTAGCGGGCATATATGTCGCGATTGTGTACAACGAAATAATCGGTGATACCCTTAACCCTCCGAAGTGCCTCATCGTTGTCCTTAGCGATAGGCTCCTCGCTGAGGTTGCCGCTGGTCATCACCAGGGGAAGGCCTGTCTCCCTGAGCAGGACGTGATGAAGCGGGGTGTAGGGCAGCATCACACCCAGGTATTTGAGGCCAGGCGCTACTTTTCTTGAAACCGAGGAGTCATCTTTCCACCTCAGGAGTACAATGGGGCACTGAGGCGAGGTGAGCAGCTTTTCCTCCTCAGCGCATACAAAGCAGTGCTCCTTCACCTGGTCCATTGTGGCCAGCATTATCGCCAGCGGCTTATAGGGGCGCCTTTTTCTATGCCGCAATAGCTCGATCGCCTTATCGCTTGTGGCATCGCAGGCGAGGTGAAAGCCCCCCAGTCCCTTAATCGCCAGGATTTTCCCCTCGTTCAGCAGCCTGCCGGCGGTGGTGATGACATCGTCACACGCGATAACCTCACCATCGCCATCGAGAAGCTCTAGAGAAGGGCCGCATTTGGAGCAGGCATTGGGCTGCGCGTGAAAACGACGGTCCAGAGGGTCATCATACTCCCCTTGGCAATCGGGGCACATCACAAAACGGCGCATCGTGGTCTTGGATCGGTCATAGGGGATGTCCTCGATGATGGTGAAGCGTGGCCCGCAATTGGTGCAATTGGTGAATGGGTAGCAATAGCGCCGATCGTCCGAGGATAGAAGCTCGCCCTTGCAGGCATCGCAGGTAGCGATGTCAGGGGAGACCAACTGATATTCCCCTTCCTCGGCGAGACTGCGGCGAATCTCAAAGTCGGTGTAACCGACAGGCGGGGCGCTCACAACCGTGATGGCCTCGATGCGGGCCAACGTTGGGGCCTCCCCCTCCAGCTCAGCGAGGAATTGCTCCAGCGCTTCCCTCTCCCCTTCGACCTCAATCTTAACATCGCCGGAGGTATTTAACACCCAACCCTTCAGCTCATGTTTGGTTGCAAGCTGATAGACAAAGGGTCTGAAGCCAACACCCTGAACCACGCCACGAACGCTTATCTGGGCTAACTCTACGGTCTTTGCTCTTGCCATAACGCATCAGGTTTCCATCTGTGGCGTCGGTTCTTCATCGCAATCCATTCACTGGCGCTCAATACATCCTGAAGAACCTCCACCTACATCATTCCACCTCTATACTTTCAACGTACAATTCGCGCCCGGCTATCACCTCGATGTTACAACCCTGGCAACTGGGGCAGCTTGAGTCAAGTCCGTTCAAGGTAAAGGTGGCACCACAATCGCGACAATGGGCATTTAACGGTACATTTTCAAAGGAGAGCGTGGCCTCGCTGGCAATGGTATCCTTACTGATAAAGTCAAAATAGAACTTTACACATTCGTCAACAATCTCAGTCATCTCCCCGATAACCAGATTGATCCGTATGATCTTGTTAGCATTGAAATTCTTGGCTTGTTCTAAGGCGATATCAAGCACGCTCTGAGTGATAGCGAGTTCGTGCATCCTATCCCATTTATATTATACACTATCCATATGCCCCTTTGCAGGGCGAGATAAGCGAGGGGCACTGCTCTCGTGGATCTCGTTACCATCAGTGCAGCCTACGATTACCATTGACTGGGATGGATTGAAGGTTTTGGTAAAGACTAAAGAGTAGCTAAGCGGTAGTTAGGAGCAGCCGATACGCCTCTCCCGGTTAATCAACGCTTGATCTTTCTCATGCTGAACTGTCATTAGTCATCGCTGACTATAGAAGCCTGTATAGCTAACTCCAATCGGATGAATGGTCTGCTTTCTCAGCCCCAACTCACACACCCTTTTCCTTCTTTAGACCATGCTTTCGAGGCCAAGCTCCACAAGTTTCTCTGGGGTGGGAGCGCCAGTCTCTTTGTCCCAGCCCCTTTCATCGTAATAATCGTCCAGGAACCCGTTGATATCGGCTTCCGTTAACACTGTAGTTTTATAGTAGTCCATTAGAGGGTATTCTTCACCGTCTTCCCCCTTAAGAGGTATGAACCAGCCCTGGGGAGGCCCATCATCTTTACGCTCGAAACCTGCCCGAACATTGATCACCTTGGCCACGTTCCAGGCCCGCTCCGCCGCTTTCATAAGGTCGGTTGGCGTCAATTCGAGCCCGGTAACTGCTGAATAAAGCTCAGCGATCGTCTTTATATGATAGAAGCGGTTGACTTGAGACCGGTTGCAGAGGCTTAGGCACCCGAATAAAGCATGCCAATCCTCGCTCCACCTGCTGAACCTTCCCGGGTTGAAGGAGGTGGGGCCAACCGCCCGCCTCACCGCATCTTCAGGAGCCCCCATCCGCTGGCAATGCCTGGCGAAGTCATCAGGGGAACGTCCTGGTGCGTATGAAGGAGAGCCCGCTGCCCCGACGTGAGAGCCCCGAGGGGTGGTCAACGGCTCGAATTCCATGGTCCCCAGGCCCATCATCCTCGGGTCGTACAGCACGCTTCTCCCTTTGATATGGCAGGCATAATTCTCCGCTCCTTTGCCGATCCTTCGGCTGGCCTCGGCAATGCCATCGGCAATGAGATCGCCAAATCCTTGACGATAGGCTGTCATCTGAAGCAGCTTCATGGCGGTATCGAAATCATCTTCGATCTCGATGCCCCCTGTCTCCTCCCCAGTGATGATCCCCGCCCTATAGAGATCGCCCATCAGGGAAAGCAGATAGTTGAAGTCGAGCATACAAACCCCATACCTGTTAAGGGCATCGGCATATTTCATGGCCCAGTTGAATTGATCAAGAGTGCTACCCCCAGTAAACTCGCGAGCCAAGAAATGGGTCATATAGGTCACCATGCCGGAGTACGGGCCTTCGGTGAGTCTATTCACCTCCTTGTCAGCCAGCGGGCAGCTTGGGCAGGCAAGCGGTGTAAAGGTCTTTCTATGCATCTCCCCGAAGATAAAAGAAGGCATCATGCCGTCTTCCAGCAATGATTGACGCCCCGGCCAACTCATGATTCGACGAAGCAAGTCATCAACCAGCCTCAGAAGCCTGAGGCGATGGGCGACTCTAACCCCATTTGCACCCTGGCAAGCCACAATAGCCTTGAGATTCTTGGAGCCCATGACAGCAGGAAGACCACCCGTGCCTATCGTGGCGCACTTGTCAACGCAGGCCACCGAAATCTTAACCAGGTTCTCTCCCGCCTGACCGTTGGCGATGACGCTGCAAGGTTCATGCCTCATTCGCAGCTCGTCCACCGTCTCGAAGGTGTCTTTGCCCCAAAGGTCCATAGCATCACACAGCTCCACATCGTTGTCAACGATGTTTATATATACTGGCTTATCCGCTTTGCCAATGATGATCACATGGTCATATCCCGAAGTTTTAAGCATGGGGGCGAAGGCACCCCCGCCATGTGCGGTAGCGATGGCACCATTGAGTGGGAACTTGGTAGTAACAATCACCTTCCCCGCCCCGGGAACGATGGTGCCGGCAAACGGCCCAGCCCCTATGATGATGGCATTATCAGGAGACAAGGGGTCTACATCGGGTGGTATCAGATCATAGGCCAGCTTGTTATTAATCCCATAGCCACCGATGAAAGCTTTCACCAGTTCTAGATCGAGTGGCTCGCTCCTCGTCTTGCCATTGGTCAGGTCAACGTACAGGATACTTCCTGCATATCCTAGGATGTCCACTAATGGCCTCCTTCTTTACCTTTGTTAATACCCGCCTTTCCCCCAAGCCTGCCTATACCAAACAAAATCGCGGTTTACTTGATGAAATAAAGATTCCACGTTTGCGTCTGACTCGGTATAAGAGATTGTAATTTGAGAAACTCGCTGGCGACATGGTATCACTAGCGCCAAACCCTCGTCAACGGTAGCGTTGACATAGATGAACCAGATGCTGTTTCTAAAGGAGCCCCTTCTTGATTTGATCGTACATTAGGGCAACATCACCGGCCACTTGTGGGGTCACCCACTCGTTTGGTTCAACGGGCAAGCAGTCGGTCAGATCGACCCTTTCAAGGACTTCCTCCTTAGTTGCCCCGACATCGAGAAGGCTTCGGACCCGATCGCGCATTCCATCGAAGTAGAGGCGTAAATTGCGCGCAATCTCCTTGCCGCCTATGTCACCATGGCCTGGGACGATAGTATCTATCTCCATATCCTCTATACTGCGTAGCAGCTCTATCCAGGGCCCATATCTGCAGTTTGCAGTAACCGGAAGTAGCCCCGTTTCAATGTTGTCCCCGGCAAAAAGAACCCTATCCTCAGGCACAGAGATCAGTATCGATGCCGATGAGTGACCGCCTACGAAGGTCAGCTCCAGAGTTCTGTCACCCATATAAAGCCTAAGTTCGTTGGTAAAGGTTATCTGAGGCAGTACAATTTCCAGATTGTCAAATATCTCTTTCCTCTCCTGGTATAAGTCTGGGAAAAACAGCGTGATATCCTTTTCCAGATTGGTTTCGAGATACTTTATGCCGCTAATGGCCCCGTTATAGGCAATCGTCCGCTTCGTCAGGAAGGCGCTGCCCATGACATGATCGAAGTGCTGATGGGTGTATACGATGTAAGCAATATCTGACTGGCCCATCTGACGAAGTTGATCACGCAAGTCAGTTGCCTCTTCAGGAAGCATCGGAGTATCAATGAGAACCGGCCCCTGCTCAGTAAGAACGCATCCTACGTTGGCACCAAGGTATTTGGTCTCGACAAATATATGATCCATGACCTTAATCATCGATTC
>Ga0209979_1001419_pt1 | contig 26284 bp, 21 predicted proteins | sample AnhtaG_FD_183114 | JGI IMG/M metagenome (GOLD analysis project Ga0209979, IMG submission 183114) | Deep subsurface microbial communities from Anholt, Denmark to uncover new lineages of life (NeLLi) - Anholt_01485 metaG (SPAdes) (version 2) | ecosystem: Environmental > Aquatic > Marine > Oceanic...
TACAAGCCAAGAACACCAAGACGGTGCGGCTCGGTGATGTGGCCAAGGAGGTAGGCTTGTCCCTAACATTCATCTACTCCAATGTGGTCATGCTGATCACAACTGGAGGCTTCACCAAGGATGCTTACGAGTATGCTGCTCACGTGATGAGGACGTGCAACTTGAACATCATACTGCTGAATGGTCCGGAGATCAACAAGATAAGCCAGAACCCTACCAAGGTGATCAGTTTTCTGAACCGTAAGGCTGAGAGAGTGATGCAAGTAAAGGAGCGACAAGACTACTTTGCGTCTTGAGCTATGGGGGTTGCGGTGAACTCCACCACACCATTCGCTGAGGAGCCCTACTACACTTCGGACCGTGGAGATGCTTACCTAGGAGATGCCCTGCACTTCTTGCGGCAGATGAAGGTCGACTCAGTCGACCTGATAGTTACGTCGCCGCCTTTCGCCCTCAAGCGCAAGAAGGAGTACGGCAATGTTGATGCTAAAGACTATATTCCCTGGTTCATGAGATTCGCCGTTGAGTTCAAGCGAGTCTTGAAGGACACGGGGAGTCTGGTAATTCACATTGGCGGGACTTGGATCAAGGGTCACCCAACGCGTTCGCTCTATCACTTCGAGCTAGTCATAGCCCTGTGCAAGACACTAGGCCTTCACTTGGCGCAAGAGTTTTACTGGCATAACCCTGCCAAGTTGCCATCCCCCGCTGAGTGGGTTACGGTCCGGCGAATCCGAGTCAAAGATGCCGTCGACCCTATCTGGTGGCTGTCCAAGACCCCCGATCCTAAGGCGAGTAACTGGAACGTGCTCAAACCCTATAGCGAATCGATGAGGAAGTTGCTCGACAATGGATACACGGCCAAACGGCGTCCTTCGGGGCATGACATATCTGATAAGTTCTCCAAGGACAACCGCGGTGCTATCCCTCCTAATCTGCTGAGCCTCGCGAACACGGATTCCAACAGTGTCTACCTACGAGCTTGCCGCGAGCATAGTATCAAACCGCATCCTGCCCGGTTCCCTCATGGCTTGCCTGAGTTCTTCATCAAACTGCTGACTGATCCCTCTGACTTGGTGTTGGATCCCTTCGCTGGCAGCAACGTGACCGGCGAGGTGGCTGAAATGCTGGGCAGGCGCTGGCTCGCTTTTGAACTAGTGGAAGAGTACCTGGAGGCTTCGAAGTTCCGCTTTCCAGTCCTGTCGAGGGAGAGCTTCCTATTTCGCCAAGGCAAGGACGAGGGAGTCGCCGAGGTAGTTGGAGAGGCACAGCAGCCCAGGTTGTTAGACGGGGACACCGACTATGAGGCCGGCCTTGACAACCAAGACCAGCCTAGCGACGATTGAGGGGAGAAGGCACGTTGCCCATCAGGGTACGGGTACCGTGAAGGAAAAGGTGGCCCCCGCGCTGGCTTCGCTTTCGGCCCACACTTCTCCCCCGTGGGCTTCCACGAGTTGCTTGACGATGGCCAGACCCAGCCCGGCCCCCCCGGTGCTGCGGGAACGGGCCTTGTCGCTGCGATGGAAGCGCTCGAAGATCAGGGGGAGCTCGTCGGGGTCCAATCCCGGACCCTGGTCCATGACGTCCACCTGCACCACCTCATCCATCCTCCTGGCCTTGACTGTGATGGTGCCTCCCGCTGGGGTGTATCGTAACGCGTTGTCCAGCAGGTTGAACAGGACCTGCGCAATCCGTTGGGAGTCTACGTTCACCAGGGGGAGGTCGGCGGGCAGGTCTGTGACTAACCGGACATCGTCCTTCTCCCCTCGCGGTGACACACTGCTGACAGTTCGTTCGACCAGTGAGGCCAAGTCCGTTGGCTCGCGCTCGATTCTCAACTGACCCGCCTCGGCCATGGCTAGCTCCTGTAGGTCGTTCACCAATCGGGACAGAAGCACCGTTTCCTTATGGATGGAGGCGATGTTCTTTTCCGTGGGCTGGAACACGCCGTCCAGGATCGCTTCCAAGTGTCCTCGCATCACCGTCAGCGGAGTGCGTAACTCATGGGCTATGTCGGCCACCATGTTGCGGCGTAGCTTCTCTGCCTGTGACAGGCTTTCGGCCATGTGATTGAAGGCCTGGCCCAGTTGCCCTAGCTCGTCCTTGGACTTGATATCGACCCTCTGACTCAGGTCGCCCCCAGCGATGCCCTCCGCCGCGGAGGTCAACTTGCGCACTGGGCCAGTCAGGTGCCAGGTGAGGAACAGGCCAAGGACGATGGCTATAACGCAGGCCAGAATGCCCACCGGCACAATCGTTCGACTGACCTGCCCTAGAAAGGCCAGTTCCAGGTCACTGAGAGTGTCCATTGAGGGGCTTGGCAGGAGGAAACCGATCGTGTGGCCCTCCACCTCGAGAGGTATGCTAGCAGCCAGTTCATCCGGGGAGAGCTGTTGGCCTATCTCGACGCTTCGTGAGGGAGCGATGACCACACCATTCTCGTCGGCGAGCTTGAAGCGCCATTGTCGGGTCATACCGGGCATCATCCCCGGCTTCCCGCCCGGGCCCATTCCATGGCCGGCCGAGCCACGGAACCAGAACATCACAGAATCCACACCTTCCCAGCTCCCTTGGCCCGAATAGTATGTCACGAGTGCTTCGGCCGATCCGGTTCGCTCTTCGGCCCGGCTGCTGAGGACGAAGCTCTCAAAGCTCCTGACGGTCACAACGCCAGGTATCAGGATGGATAGCCCGACCCCCATCAGTGTCACCAGCACCAGAGCTGCCGTCAGTTTGAACCATACGCTCCTCATGAGATCACTCCTGGAATCTGTAGCCTATCCCATAGACAGTTCTGATGTGTTGAGGGTTGCTGGGGTCGGCTTCGATCTTCTGGCGCAGGTTCTTGATATGAACGTCAATGGTGCGTTCGTAGCCGTCGTAGGCGTAACCCTGGGTCTGTTCCAGCAATTGCGAGCGGGTGAAGGTTCTCCCTGGATCCTGCATCAGGGTCGCCAGCAGGTCAAACTCGGTTGGCGTCAGATCCAAAGGATCGTCGCCAACTGTTACCGCATGTCGAGAGAGATCTACGGTGATTTCACCTCGCGATATTCTCTCTGGCTTGGCGGGCATGCCCTCGACCCGGCGCAGGACAGCACGCACTCGGGCCACCAACTCCTGGGGGGAGAAGGGCTTGGTTACATAGTCGTCGGCGCCTAGTTCCAACCCGATCAATTTGTCTGTGTCCTCGACTCGTGCCGTCAACATGATGATGGGCACGTCAGATTCCCTGCGCAGAGCACGACATACGTCCCAACCGTCCATCTCCGGCAACATCAGGTCCAGGATCACTAGATGTGGCTTGTCGTGCCGGGCGATGTGCAGGGCCTTCTTTCCGTCGTAGGCCACCAAGACTTGAAAGCCCGCCTTTTCCAAATAGGCTCGCACCACTTTTGCGATTCCGGGGTCGTCGTCCACTACCAGGATTGTGGTCATTGGCCACCTCTAACGGGCTCAGTGCTAGAGCAGTCTTCAGCAGACCAAGCATACTTCATCATCGCGGGTCTGTCAACGGGCTTACGGGCTTGAGCGTAGCACCCGTTGTTCGTGGGCGACACTCTGTCATGGGCCCCACGAAATCACCCTTTCGTTCTGCCCATGGTACTGAATCTCGAACTGCTGCGTGACCTCTTCCAGAATCTTCCTCTGGTTGCTGCCATCGGCGTTCATCACGTAGAACTCCCACCGGCCGCCCCGATCCGAGAGGAACACTATGTGCTCTCCATCGGGACTCCACGCTGGCGACACGTTGTTTGGCCGGGGCTCCACGTAGGCGGAACTGCTGGTCAGAGGCCAGCGCCCACTCCCGTCGGCGTCCATGATGTAGATCTCCCAATGGTCGTGCTGCCAGTGCATGAAGGCGATCTGAGTCCCGTCGGGGGACCACACTGGGAAGTGGTCATGCACACTGTTGGTCAACACACTGTTGTTCGCCCCTTCTACCGTAGTCATGCACAACCCGTGGAGTTCGGATGGGGTTGCACCGCTATCACCACCATCATAGGCTATCCATTCTCCATCGGCAGACCAGGTGGGGGAGAAGGAGAAACGGTCATTGTAGGGCTGGTGAAAGTACCCGTCGGCTACGTCTACGACACCGATGTGCCACTCGGTCTGAACCCTGGGGGGCATCGTTGTGCAAGTGTCCCCCATGCACACCTTGTTGGACGCCGTGAAGCCCTCTGTCTCGAAGTAGAAGGCTATCTGGGTTCCATCGGGAGACCACACGGGCGCTCGAGACACGTTGGAACTGAACAACAATCTCTCGCCGCTGCCGTCGGCGTTGATGGTGTAGATGCCCCAGGGGGTTGTCCAGCGAATGAAGGTTATCTGGCTGCCATCGGGGGACCAGTCCGGATCCACGCCGTCGGTGAGACGGGTCAGGTTGCTCCCGTCGGCGTTCACCGTATAGATGTCGCCGCCGCTAGCTACCTGAAATACGAAAGTACCCTCTAGTTCATTTGTCGGTGATTGCTCAGGCGTCGGCGTCGATTCAGCCGGCATCTGCGCAGCAGCAGCCTCCGGTGTGTCCGTTGGCTCCACGGGCGTGGGTGCCGGCGTGCTCGTAGCCGTTGGTTCTGGGGTCACCGTAGGAGTAGCCGTTGACTGCGGCGTGGGGGTAGCCGTGGCCGTGTCTTCAAAGACAACCCGCGAAGGCATGGGAGCGTCCGTGTCCGCAGCCCCTGGCAGCGCAGCCTCTCCACAGCCGCACAACAGTACTATGAGCAAGGCAAGCAGCAAAGTCCTCTTCATCATCACTAACATCCTCTACACCCCGGTGCACTGGAGCCGCGCACCTGCGAGATGATCAACTCGCACGAAGCTCGTTTCGCCCGATTATCTATTCCGCAATCCAGCATTGTCTGGGCACCGATCGATCAGGATTCAGCCGCCCGCGTCTCCAGAAGCTCGATGACCTGGTCCGTGAAGGCTCTGCCGAAGCCCATGCCCATTCCACCCCGCTCGGCCATGGCAGTGGCCTGCTCCTCTGGACTGAGATCGCCGAGGGCGCCAGGCCCCATACCTGGCACACCACCGGCCGGCCCCTGTCCCGCTCCGGGTGCCATCACATCCGGTCTTTGAAAACCGGCGCCCTCACCGCTGTCGGGGTCACGCTGCCCACGCACGCGGAGTTCCTGGAACAGCGCGCGCATGTCTTCTGGGCTCATCTCCTCGATAGCGGCCAGTTGCTCCGGCGTCATCGCCCCCGGGATCTGGTCGAGAAGCGCTTCAATCTCCACCTGAGAGGCGGTGCCGCTCTCCTGCAAGGCGCCGAGCATCTGCCACAGGGGCAGCAATTCCTTGGCCTGTGCTGGCGTCACCGCGTAGTCTGTTTCTTCCAGCATCAGCGTCCCCACGGATAGTCTCATAGACAGTGGGAACTCGGTATCATCGGATAGTCCCGCACGCGGGGTGTGAGCCGCGTCGCTGGGTGCGGCGGTCGTATCGGCCTCGCCCCCCCCACAGGACGCCAAGGCCACTGTAAGCACTAGGAGAATTCCGACAATCATTTTGCGTACCATGTTTTCCCTCCAAATGTGATTCGGTATCTGTCAGCTATTCATGTCGCAAGGCTTCGATGGGGTCGAGCTGCGAAGCGCGGTTGGCCGGGAAGAAGCCGAAGAAGACCCCCACCGCAGCCGCTGAGCCGAAAGCCAGCAGGATAGAATTCAGCACCACTACCGTGCGCATGTCGCTGGTCTGGCCGAATAGCCAGGAGCCACCTACCCCGACTGCCACGCCGATCAAGCCTCCTACCAGGCTGAGGACCAGTGCCTCGACGAGGAATTGCAGCCGGATGTCCGAGGGCGCGGCCCCCACCGCCTGGCGGATGCCGATCTCCCGCGTACGCTCCGTTACGCTGACCAGCATGATGTTCATGATACCGATGCCCCCCACAAGCAGGGAGACGCCGGCCACCCACGCCAGCAGGGAGCGGAACGCGCCCGTTGTCGCCTCCTGGGTCTCGATGATGTCTTCCTGCGTATAGATGGTGAAGTCCGGCTCGTCCATCGCTGTGAGGTCGTGGCGTCGCCTCAGCAGCGCATCGATCTGAGTGATGGTGTTCTCCACCGTCTCCGGGCCTTCGGCCTGCACATAGATGGTCATCACCCTTTCGCCGAAGCGTCGGCTGAAGCTGAAGCGCTGGAAGGCCACCGTGAGGGGGACGTAGACCCGCTGATCATAGTCGGTCTGGCCTACTAGGCCTTTCTGGTCCATGACGCCCACGACTGTCAGCCTGACGCCACCCGCGGTGATACTCTGGCCGATGGGGTCAGCGTCGCCAAAGAGGTCTTGTGCTGTGGTGTAGCCCAGCACCGCTACCTTGGCCTTCCGGTCGAGGTCTTGCTGGCTGAAGAAACGGCCGTCGGCCAACTCCACCCCGCGCACCTCCGGGAAATCGGGCATGGCCCCGATGACGTCCGTCTCGATGGTCACGGAGTCGGCGCGGACGATCTGAGAGCTGGCGATCTGCTCAGCGACCACGCCGTTGATGCCGCTCACTTGCTCGCCAATAGCCAGGGCATCTTCGTAGCTCAGCCCCATGGTTCCTTCCTGGGATCCCGGGCCTCCGCCGCCGCGGCTCCGGCTGACCATGATCAAGTTGGACCCCAAGCCTGCGATCTGGTCGGCGATGGTCGCCTCGGTGCCAGCGCTGACACCCATGATGATGATCACCGCCGCCACGCCAATAATGATCCCCAGCATGGTCAGGAACGAGCGCACTTTGTTGATGGCGATCCCTTCCCACGCCACTCCAATGGTCTGCCACAGGTTCATCTTAGCTCTCCTCCCCATCCACCACGCGCCCGTCGCGAAGACGAACAATACGTTGTGCTTGTTCGCCCAGGTCTGGCTCATGGGTGATCATCACGATGGTGCGTCCCCGCTCGTGAAGTCCAAGCAGAATATCGACGATCTCCTGGCTGGAGCTGGTGTCCAGGTTGCCCGTGGGCTCATCGGCCATTATCAGAAGCGGCTCGTTCACGAGGGCCCGCGCGATGGCGACTCGCTGTTGCTCCCCGCCCGACATCTCGCTAGAACGATGATCTACTCGGTCGCCCAGTCCCACTGCTTCCAGCGCCTGCCGGGCCAACTCGTCCCTCTCGGAAGCGCTCCCCCGCTCCTGACGCCGGTAGAGCAATGGTAGCATCACATTCTTGAGAGCAGTGCTGCGGGGCAACAGGTTGTAGGATTGGAAGACGAAGCCGATTTGGCGGTTGCGGATGGCCGCCAGTTGCGGTTTGTCGAGCCCGCCAACGTCCTCGCCGCCCAGGCAGTACCGCCCATCCGTCGGCCGGTCCAGGCAGCCCAGGATGTTCATCAACGTGCTCTTGCCCGAGCCCGAGGGACCCATGATGGCCACGAACTCTCCTTCATCGATGGCTAGATTGACTCCGTCTAGGGCGTGTACGGCGGCTGCCTCAGTTCCGTAGACCTTAGTCAGCTCTTGCACTTCGATCAGATGCTCGTTCATTTGTCTACTCCGTCCCCAAGATGCCGGTGCTCACCTGATCGCCCTGCTCCAACCCGCTGACGATCTCGGCGTAGGCGTAGTCCATGAGCCCGACTTCCACCTGACGCATCTGGGGCTCGCCATCCACCATTACCATGACGGCGTACTGCCCGAGGTCAAGTTCACGTAGCGCCTCCACCGGCACCAATAGCACATTCTCGGCGCGCCCCGCGATAACCTCCACGCTGGCGTTGAGCCCGCCTGGCAGAGGCCAAAGGGAGTGAGTTTCTCCCTGTTCCAGCGTGGCCAGAGCCTGTATCGTCGGCGCTCCCTCCATCTCCACCAGAACGGGATCTACGCGCACTACCTGGCCCTTGAAGATCTCGTCGGGCAAGGCGTCGAACATCACTTCGACCTCGTAGCCGACGGCGATCAAGTCCAGGTCGGTCTCGTCCAGGTAGATTTCCACGAGTGGCTGAGAGAGGTCAGCCAGCGTCACGATGCGTGTCGTACCCACCATCTCCGTTGCTGAAGCCGCCACTGCGGTGACGGTGCCCGAGAAAGACGCCGTGAGGACGGTCTCCTCCATCTGGAGTTGGGCGGAGGTCAAGTTGTTGCGGGCTTGCTCTACGTTCAGTTGGGCTGTCTCCAAGTCCTCGGCCGTTGCTCCATTCAGCAGGGAGTTGACATTCGACTGAGCCTGGGCGACGCTGGCCCTTGCGGAAGCGATTTGCTGAGCCGTGGCACCGGCTACCGCCATATCGTAGTTGGCCTTGGCCTTGTCATAGGCCGCAGTGGCCGACCATAGATCCATGGCCTGAGAGGACGCGGCGGCATCCGGCCGCCATGAGACTTTGTCGTAGGCGGACTGGGCCTGCTGGAGTTGTTTCTCAGCCGTAGCCATGTTGGCTTGGGCGATGATGATCTCCTCTGCGGAAGGGCCGTTGAGAAGGTCTTCCAGGGCCTCTTGCGCACTAGTCAACTGGAACTGGGCTGCCGCCAAGTCCGCCGCATCCGGCGTCCCGGTCAGTTCGGCCAACTGAAGTTCGGCCTGGCGCAGGTTGATCTCGGCCTGCGTTACCTGCGATTGGGCATCAGTGTCGTCGAGGCGGGCCAGCACGTCTCCCGCCTGTACCTGATCCCCCACTTCGACAAGGACTTGGGCCAGACGACCGCCGCTGCTGAAGCTCAGCTCCACCTCGGCAGTGGGGACCAGAGTGCCGGTGCCGCCCGCGACGACGATCAGGTTACCCCGACGTACCTTGGCCGTCTGGATCGTCTCCTCCCCATCGACGGTCTGCCCTGGGAGATACTGCGTGTAGTAGTACCAGCCTCCCCCTGCGGCTAGAAGCGCGACGACGGCAAGAACAGTAACGATAACCACACGCCTGTCTCTGAACAATGAACTGAACCTACTCATTCTTCACCCTCCAATCCCCGTTCACGGGGAAGCTCGGTCCTTTTCCACCACCAATCGTACCATGGAACTATGAAGGAACTGTTAAGGGACTATGAAGGTTGGATGTGGATTACCGTCTCCCCATTTCCTCAAGTGGCAACAGCAGGGTTGTTTCTCGTCGCCAGACAACCTCTCACTGCAAACCACGTCTCCGATCACGGAGCACAGTGTGCCAAACGACAAGGAGGGCCAGAGTGTAGTCTGGCCCTCCTGTTCACAGTGGGTGCTGCGCCTGATTGTACGTGAAGCGCTAGCGCCCCCGGACGCTGGTAGGCCGCTACTGTTGTTGGGAAAGCCCCGACTTTGTGCAGAAGAATGGGCCATGCACTGCGTGGTCTGATTGACTTCCCCCAAAACAGGCGACGTGAGGAGCACGGCTTAGGGGGATTCTCCCACAACCGGCCCCGGAACTCTGAATAAGCATTGCTGGGTTCGCAAGCTAGAGCTTGACAAAGTCTCTTCTTTGGTGTATAATATGCTATGGCATGCACCATATAGCATATAGCACTGCGTAGGCCCTGCTATGGGGCCTACGGAGGAGGCTCGTCAGGGATGGAAGACTCGGTTACCACGCTCAGACCACTCAGACACAACGAGACGCTGGGGGAGCGGGCCTACTTCGCCATACGTAGCGCGATCACCTCCGGTTCGCTCCAGCCGGGCGAGAGGATTACGGAACGCGACCTAGCAAGCAAGCTGGAAGTCAGCCCCACGCCAATCAGAGAGGCCCTGCGCCAGCTTGAACAGGAGGGTCTGGTGGTCAGAACCCCCAATCGAGAGGTATACGTATCTGACGTGCCCACCGCATCGGTGGCGGAAATGCTCTTGATACAGGGAGCTTTGCGAGGCGTCGCCGCTCGACTCGGCGCAGAGAAGATCACGGATGAGGAGGTCGCCCAAATCCAGGCGGTGCTCCAGGAGTACGAAGAGGTGTTGGAGACTGGTCCCCCGGAGTTGTTGCTTGACCTTGCGGATCGATTCCACGCCCTCGTGGACCAAACCAGCCGCAATCTGACTGTGGTCAAGTTCCTGGAAACCGTCATGGCCTTTGATCCTATTGACCGATTGGAGCTCCTCAACGACCGGGAGTATCCCCGAACGCGTTTTGAAGAGCACAAGGAGATCTTCGCGGCCCTGGCTGCCCACGACAGGGATCAAGCTGAAGCGCTCATGCGATCTCATGTCCTGCGCGCCGGACAACTCATCTTTGGAAGTCTACCCGATGTCTAGCGAAGCCAGCGCTCGAAGCGTAAGAAGGTAGCCTCCGATGAAGTCGACGGGCGATCCAGGCTGGAGACCGCCCTGGAAGAGAGGAAGGGGGTGATCAGGCGTTTAGTATTCATAGAGAACAATCGCTGCAACAGGCAAGCGGGCTGGCCCGCGTCCACAATCGACGTCGTGAAATGAGGAGGGAACAATGAGAAGGTCGCTTATTCACGTATTTGCCGTCATGGCCATCGTGCTACTGAGCCTGACACCCCTAGTAGGGTGCAGTCCCGCGCCAACCGCAGAGCCGCCTCCCACAGAGGAAAGTGCTCCTACTCCCGCGGCTACGCCTACGACTGTGGAAGAGCCCACCAAGAGCGTGGCCTACCCCGATTACTACCCCGCAGAATACGAACAGATCGTTGAGGCGTCAAAGGCAGAGGGCCCCCTTCTGGTCTACTCTGTGATGGCAGAATCGAATTGGAAGCCAGTGATCGACGCCTTCCACGAGCTCTACCCGTGGATTGAAGTCCAGACCCTTGATATGGGGGGTTCGGAGGTGTTCGAGCGATACTACGCCGAAAGCGCCAGTGGCGCTCAGACCGCGGATCTCTCGATCACCGCTGACCCGTCGGGTTGGATAGAGTTTGTGAAGAACAGGGGAGAGGCGATAGACTACGATTCCCCGGAGAGCTCGATGCTCCCCGATTGGAGCATGCCCTTCCCCGGCCTCTATACCCTGACAACCGATCCGATGCTCATTCTCTACAACGAGCTAGTCCTCCCTGAGGACCTGCGGCCGAGGGGCGTGACCGAGTTGGCCGAGATGGCCACAGCGAACCCGGACGTCTTTGATGGGAAGATCACCACGTATGACATCATCATACCGTTCTCGTTCGCCATCAATTGGGCTTTTGTGCGCGATTATGGCGAGGAGGCTTGGGATCTCCTGGAGACGCTAGGCCCCATGACCATGCCTGAGCAATCGGGGGGAACGCAGCTCCAGAAGCTTACCTCAGGGGAGTACGCGGTAGGCTACTTCGTCTCCAGTGGAGTCTTTCCCAAGTTGCCGGATCTCGAGGGTATCGTGGGATGGAGCTACATTGAGGACGGCACCCCCGTCTTCCTGCGGGGAATGGCGATCCCTAAAGCGTCCACGAACATCAACTCCGCCAAGCTCATGTTCGACTTCTGTCTTTCCCACGACGGCCAGGTGGCATGGGGCGAGGGCGGCCTCACCCCATACCGATCTGACCTGACGGCCGAGGAGTGTCCCCGCACTTTCCAAAGCATCGCGCAAGAAATCGGCGGTGAAGACAAGATGGTCCTCGTCAACTACGACGAGAATGCCGCTGCAGGGCACGACGCCTTTGTCGAGCGCTGGAACGAGGCATTCCTCCGCTAGAGCGCGACCACAGTGGACCTTCCGGGCGGCGGACGACCGGAAGGTCCACCCCCTCGAATCGAGGTAGAGGAGACCTGTTGCTCATGTCTGTCAGAGAACGTGCGCAACGCTTGGCCGCTGTGGGCAGTCTGGGAGTCCGGAAGGAACACCTGATACAGTATGGCGTGACAGCCATTACAGCATGCCTCGTGCTAGCCCCGCTCGTTCCGGTCGTCTACACGTCTTTCTTGGACCGCCCTCTGTACGATACTGGTGGGGTACTGAGCCTGGATAACTACGTCAGACTACTTTCGGATCCCGAGTTCCACGACGTGATCAGAGACACGCTTTACTTTGCGTTCCTGACTACCCTCATCTCGGTGGGGCTTGGTGTGGTGATGGCCGTGGTGATTGGCCGGACCGACTTGCCGGGGCGTTCGATCCTGGGCGAGATAATGCTGTGGCCGATCTACTTGTCTCCCCTGGTGATCGCATTCGCTTGGGTGATCATGTACTCGCCAGCCGGCTATGGCACCCTCCTGGTCAAGAATCTCTTGCACGTACAGCCATGGAACCTATACACCATTCCTGGGATGGCGGCGGTGGCCGCAGTCGCGTTGATGCCTATTGCGTACCTATACTGCTCCAGTTCAGCCGCCGTTGCCGATCCAGCCCTCGAGGATGCAGCCCGCACCGCTGGCGCAGGGCCGCTCAGGATCCTGCTTTCTGTTACGCTCCCGCTGATGCGGCCGCCCATTCTCTATAGCGCGGTGCTCATCTTCACCATCGGGCTAGAGGTGCTGAGCATCCCCATGATCCTCGGCGGGCCCGTGGGAATCGATTTCTTCTCCAGCTACCTGTACAAAAATTGGCTCGGCGGTGCGCAACCAGACTACGGCTTGGTCGGAGCGGCAGCGGTATTCCTCCTCTTGATCGTCACTGCACTCGTTCTTCTCCAGAACGCGCTGTTGCGTGACACCTCTCGCTTCGTGACCGTGAGAGGCAAAGCCACGCGCCCTCATATCTTCAGGCTCGGTTGGGTGCGTTGGGCACTCTCCGCCTTCATTCTCCTCTACGTGTTACTAGCAGCAATCCTTCCCATGGTCGGACTTATTATGCAGGCATTCACCAAATTCCTGACCCCACTCGCCCCACCCTGGCGGTTCCTGACGCTGCAAAACTTTGCCGTGATCTTCTCCTACCCGGCCTACACGCGGTCAATCACCAATAGCATCGTCATCTCAGTGGTCGGAGGTGTCCTAACCACGTTGTTCGTTGCTTTGATCGCCCTCGTCGCTCACCGTTCGGAGTTCCGGCTAAGGAAGGTTCTGGATTTCCTGGCAATATACCCGCGAGCGATGCCCGGGATGATTGTGGGAATTGGGTTCTTCTGGGCATTCGTGCTGGTGAAGCCTTTGGGTCCCATTCGAAACACGATTTGGGCACTGACGATTGCCTTTTCGGTCCGCTATCTGCCCGTAGCGTTTGGGGCAATCAGTCCCATGCTCGCCAGGCTCGGTGCCGAACTCGATGATGCCGCTCGGACATCGGGAGCCGATTGGTGGACCACCTGCTGGCAGATCCTGTTGAAGTTGCTCAAGCCCGCCCTGTACTCCTCGTTCATCCTGTTGTTCATTCAGCTCATCAAGGAGTACGGCGCAGCGGTGTTCCTCGTGGCGCCGGGAAGCGAAGTCATGGGTCTCAGTATGCTCCAGTTCTGGGTGCAAGGGGAGGCAGGCCCCGTCGCGGCCCTTTCCTTGGTTCAGGTCGCGATAACCATGGCCGTTGTTTATGGGAGCCGCAAGCTGTTCAAGGTGAAGATCTATGCCTGAGATAATCGTGGAGAATCTATACAAGCGGTTCGGGGATGTGGTTGCAGTGGATCACATCAGCTTCACAGTGCGCGACGGAGAGTTCCTCACGCTGCTTGGCCCTAGCGGGTGTGGGAAGTCCACGACCCTCTTCGCCATTGCTGGGCTTGACCGTCCGGACAGCGGCCTGATCCGGGTTGGGGAAACCAACTTCTTTGATAGCGCTTCGGGGGATTTCATTGTCCCCGAGAAGCGCAATTGCGGAATGGTCTTCCAGTCCTATGCTCTCTGGCCGCACATGACCGTTCAGGAGAACCTCGCCTTTCCCCTCAGGCTGCGGAAGGTCTCGAAGAAGGCAAGACAGCAGCGTATCGAGGAGATACTCAGGCTGGTGGAACTGGAACTTCAGAAGGACCGTTATCCTCACCAGATCTCGGGCGGGCAACAGCAACGGGTGGCGCTCGGTCGCGCTCTGGTCTATTCGCCGACGATCCTGCTCTTGGACGAACCGCTGTCCAACCTGGATGCCAAGTTGCGAGAACGGGCGCGCTCCTGGCTGAAGCGCATCCAGGGCCAACTTGGCATTACGACCATCTATGTTACCCACGACCAGATGGAGGCGTTAGCTCTGAGCGACAGAATGGCGGTCATGCAGGCAGGACGTATCTGCCAGGTTGGAACCCCGCAGGAGATCTACTCAAGTCCCGCCGAGCCCTTTGTGGCGGACTTCATTGGTACAAGCAACTTCCTACGAGGCGATACGGTGGGCGCTGGTGATGGGGGCACCATTGCTGTGAATCTCGAAGGTTCCGACCAGTGCCTAAGGATCAAGGCGGGCAAGACCTTCGCACCCGGGACTCCTGTTCTCATCTCGATCAGGCCAGAGAAGGTTCAAGTCATTGATCCGAGTAGTGGCGCAGCGCTGCCTGCCGGGAACTGTTTGGAGGCAGAGGTTGTAGATCGCCTCTACTACGGCGCCTGCTATCGTTACCGCCTGAAGGTCGATGACATAGTCGTGCGCGTAGAGACAGAAGCTGACCTGCCGACAGGGACGGTCTGGATCTTGCTGTCGAGCGAAGGTTGTGCCGTGTTTGAAGCAGACCCAACCCAAGATGCCGCCGCGGAGCCATCCATCTGAGGGGAAACGGGCAGAACTTCACAGCGGTGACTTGAGGCTCCTCATGGGTCTAGTCCAATTAGCATACGCCCAACATTACAGGAGGTTATTCCGAGAATGAATAGGATCTCATTCCAGCCCGATGCAGAGTGCCCACTCGACGACGTACGCATCTTGGACGTCTCACGCTTCGTTGCGGGGAATATGTTCAGCCTGGTTCTCGCTGATCTCGGCGCAGAGGTAATCAAGGTCGAGGAGCCGGGGAAGGGTGATCCACTCAAGCAGATCCGAGTCAATGGCGTCTGTCCTTATTGGAAGGTGTACGCCAGAAACAAAAAGAGCGTCACCCTCAACCTGCGCCACCCCCAGGCCCGCGAAATCCTGCTCCAGCTTGTCGACGATGCCCATATGTTGGCCGAAAACTTCGTGCCGGGGACCATGGAGAAGTTTGGACTGGGTCCTGATGTGCTGCTCGATCGGAACCCCAAGCTGGTCGTCGTGCGGATCTCCGGCTGGGGGCAAACAGGACCCTACTCCAACCGACCGGGTTTTGGAACCGTGGCAGAAGCCATGTCCGGGTTCACCGCATTGAACGGCTACAAGGACCAGCCGCCGGTCCTGCCACCCATTTCTCTGGCCGACATGGTTGCCGGTCTGTATGCAGCCATGGCTTCCCTTGTGGCTCTTCGACACTGCGAGATGAATGGGGGACGTGGGCAAGTCATCGACGTTAGTCTTTTCGATCCGCTTTTCTCCATCATGGGTCCAGAGGCCGCTATCTACAAGTTGACAGGTCAGGTCAAGGGACGCGGGTTCGATGCCAACACCACAGCCGGCGGTCGCAATGTCTATCGGACAAAGGACGGCCGTTGGATAGCCATGTCTTCTTCAACGCAACCTATGGCAGAGCGCTTCTTCAAGGCCATGGGGCGAGAAGACCTGATCGACGATCCCAGGTTCCGGACGACCGAAGCCCGTCTTGAGCATCAAGAAGAGCTCGACGCCATCTTGCGGGGCTTCTACACCGAACGAACGCTTGATGAAAACATGGAATTCGTCACGGAGCATAACTTGACTGCCTGTCCCGTGTACAACATCGATGGGATTCTTGAGGACCCCCACGTCCAGGAGCGCCAGGTGGTCGTCGAAGTACCGGACCGCGACGGAGAGATGGACGGCGTACCTATGCACAATGTCGTCCCCTTCCTGTCCGGAACCCCGGGGGCAATCCGGCGGCCAGCTCCCAAACTGGGCGAGCACAATGCTGAGATATTCGGCGAGCTTGGTCTATCCGGCGCAGACTTGGAGCGGCTCGCGGTGGAAGGCGTGATCTGAGGGAAACCGGCAGGCTAGGAGGTATCGCCGAATGAACCCGCAGAAGAGAATGCCCATATGGCGTTCGCTGCTCTTTGTGCCGGTGAATGTAGATCGGTTTGTTGACAAAGCGCACACACGCGGTGCGGACGCCATCGTCTTGGACCTGGAGGACGGCGTGGCAGCGAGCGAGAAGGAGAACGCCCGATCGCGGGCGATGAAGGCGGCGGAGAAAGTGTCGCGAGGGAGTAGTGACGTTCTCGTCCGCATCAACCGCCCCTGGCGCATGGCACTCAAAGACCTTGAAGAAACGATATGCCCCGCTGTGCAAGCGCTAGCTCTCCCCAAGGTGGACAGCCCGGAGCAAGTCCAAATCCTCAGCGAAGTCACATCAGATCTCGAGTCAGAGCGGGGAATGGTCGCGGGAGTCACGCAGTTCTTCGTTTCGATAGAGACAGTGGCCGGCTTCTTGCGTGCACAGGAAATCGCGGCCGCTGATGACCGTGTCGTTGCCATGGGGCTGGGGGCGGGCGACTTCTCGCTGTGTACCGGGTTGCTTCCGGGGCCAGAGGAGCTCGTCTACCCTAATCTGCAGGTCGTGATCGCAGCCCGGGCGGCTGGGTGCATTCCTGTGGGGCTCCTAAGTACCATAGACGATTATGCGGACCTGGATCGGTTCCGGATGATCGCTCGCCGTTCCAGACGGCTAGGCTTACAGGGATCAGCTTGTGTCCACCCGGATCAGGTTCCGATCCTGAACGAAGAATTCAGCCCAACAGAAGAGGAGTTAGCTTGGGCCCGTCGGGTGATCGCAGCTTTCGAGACGGCATCGGCCACTGGTGCGGGCGCTATCGAGGTGGACGGGAAGATGGTTGACTTTCCCGTCGTGCAGGGGGCGCGGCTACTGCTTGAAAAACATGAGGCGATCCAGGAACGTGCTCGACGCACCACGACGGGCTAGCTCATGAGTGCTGCTCCGAGAGAGGTACACTGTAGGAGGGCCGGACTTGAGTCCGGCCCTCCAGGTATTGGGCGCTCTAGGTGATGGGCGCGTGAACCTCTAGCGCCGCAGGATGTTGGTATGCCGTTAGTTTTCTAGCCTGGGGCCTTGTTCTTGCCCAGAGCCGGGGAACCTGTACCCGCGACCCTTGCCATAGTTGCCCTCTTCGGTGCGGCTGCCGTGATCTGACGAGCAGTCCGAGCAGTCGCCGTCGCACTCGGCCATGTGCTCAAGTATCTCGTCGGCCTGCTCTTGAGTGAGGCGGCCGTCCGCCACAAGCTCGCGTATCCTCTCCTCGCGGGAGGCATAGTCTTGGCCTGCGCGGCCGATAGCCATGCCGCGAGCGTCCCGTGGACCAAAGGCTCCTTCGGCCAGTTGCATGCAATGGCCTTCGCCGCTGACCATGCACACCAGTATCGAGTCGGCCTGCTCTTGGGTGAGACGGCCATCGGCCACAGCTTCCTGTAACCTCTCCTCGAGGGCAGCGCCGTCATGGCCTTCGCGGCCCATGCCCATCCCGTGATCCTGCCGCATACCTAGGCGAGCCCCGTCACCGGGTGGTTCCTGGGCCACGGCCGGGCCGACCCCACTCAGAATCCCCCCCACGATTCCGCCACCGATGAGCAGGATGGCGGCCAGGGATGCAATCCCTGCGATGATACTCCACTTCTTCCAACTCTTTGACATTGTCTCGCCTCCTTTCCTCTATTGAGGTTATTGGTCTATCGGTTGGTCTGATTGAATCATACGGCACGATTGTGAAGAAGTGGTGAAGGGAGTATGTGAATCCAGTGTAACTTCGCATCTCGGCCATCCAATGCGCTGAGCGCACTCAACAACGTCTCTCATGTTGTCATCGCTTTGGGATTGCGCGGACTCACTCGAGACCCAGGACAAGTTGCCAACTTGTCCTACGCACAGCCCGTGGCAGCACACGTCTGGCGATTTTCCAAGTAGCGCCGGAAGGAATTCCCGCGCCGAGGTCAGGAAGTTGTTGGGCGTGGAGGTTGCTTGGGGCAGGCTAGAGGTGATCCGGCCTGAGGGGGCTACTTCTTTCTGCGCCTCTTTGTGCTCCGTCTGGCAAGTTGAGCATTGTGGTAGCCTGGAGCCAAGATGGCACAGATGGTGCAAAGGGAGACATCCAACATGCGGGAGGCCAAGTGGGGGTCGATCTCCTCGATCGTCTTGCGCATCGTGATCACGGTGGGCAACTTGGCTGCGTACCGGAAGTTGAAGATCTGATGCAGCTTCTCTTGGGCCCAAGGGGTCATGCTCTCGGTCCCCAGATCATCGAGGACCAGCAAAGGAGAGCTGCGCACCGTTTCGAAGACCTGATCGTAGGTCACCTGGCTCTGGGGCCTGTAGGTGGCACGCAGGTGATCCAAGAGATCGGGTACTTCCTTGAAGACTACTGGATGCCCGCCGTTCAGGCGGCTGTTGGCGATGGCGGCCGCCAGGTGGGTCTTGCCGCAGCCATGCTCTCCGAGTAATACGAGCCAGTTCTGAGGATCTCTGGCGAAGTCCTTGGCCATGGATAGGGACTCCTTCAGATTCTGTTGCTCCTCCTGGGGCAGTTCAGGTCGCGGCTTGAAGCTCTCGAAGGTCTTGTCGGCATAGAGATGCAGGCTGCTGAGTTGATCTGAGTGGCCACTACCTCGGAAATCGCGAGTCCGTATCCTGTAGATCTGGCACAGCTCCGGATCGGTCATGCGGGAGCGCAGCCGCGGGTGCATCTCCTCAAGAGGGCGGTTGCTGGTGATGACGGTGGGCAATCTCGCGTTATACCGGTAGTTGAAGAGCTGATACAGCTTCTCCTGGGCCCAGGGAGTTGCCTGCTGAGTGCCGAGGTCGTCCAGAATGAGCAGAGGGGCGGTCAGCACCGCCTCGAAGCGCTCATCGTAGCTAGCGGCGCTATGGGGGCTGAAGGTGGTTCGGAGATGATCAAGGAGATCAGGCACGACGATGAACAGGGTTGGCTGCCCCCGCTCCAGGCAGTAGTTGGCGATAGCCGCAGCCAGATGGGTCTTTCCACAGCCATAAGCGCCCAAGAGTATGATCCAGCCCCGAGGACTCTCGGCAAACTCCCGAGCTCTTCGACATGCCTCCTTGAGGGTCTGTGCCTCGTGGGGAGGGAGACCGAAACCCTCCACGCGGAAACTGTCGAAGGTCATGTGGGAGAGAAAAGCGAGATTGCTGGCTTCCCACAGATCTCGCAGCCGCTTCTCAGCGATCTCATTCAGCTTGCATTGACAAGGGACGGCACGACCGAAGTCGGGGTGCCCTGCGGGGACATCTGGGCGCAGATAGCCGGCACCACGGCAAAGGGGACAGACCTCCTGGCGCTCAGTGCTTGATGTAGTCCTTGTACTTGCCCTTGATATACCTGTATCTGTCTTCCTCAGAATCTCGTCCAGCTTTTCCATCATCCTTGCCTTCGGTGGTCCAGCGCTCTAGGATGGCATTGACATATCGCCACTTGCGTACGTTTTGCTCCGCGGCTATCTTGAAGGCCTCTTCGATCCACTCGGCAGGGTAGGTCTCCTCCGCCTCCCGGAGTTCCTCAGCGATCATCGGTTGGAGGATGCCCATGTTCTGCTCGTAGAGGACGAAGATATTGGGTCGCTCCACCTCCACCTGAGGTTGCTCGACAGCGACGGACGTGCCCAGGTGCAACTCCCCCCGGCGGACCTCCTCCGTGGCTTGCCGTCCCTCCTCATTGTTGAGGAAATACCAGTCCTCATGCTCGCCGCCATCGGTATGCGTACTCACGTGCAGGAGAGTGCCCCTGCTCACGGCCCTCTCCAGCCCTTCGTCCACCAACCGCTGCGGTGATCGACCACGCATCTTCAGCCCACGCAGGAGCACACTATCGTTGTGAAGCTCGTCTCGGCGAAGGCAACGCGGATAGCCCTTCTTGCGATAGAGTGACCACAGGGCGTGAAGAGTCACCTTGAGTTCCGGCATGTTGTCTATCTGGGGCAACAGTTCGCTGAAAAAGAGGTCGGGCACCGAGGTGAAGCGCACCTTCCCCGCGGGGAAACCGACGAATCCTTTCATTCTAGACAGCCATTTCCTCGGGGACTGGCTCCAGATTCACGAACCTGGCCAGTTCTTTCGTGAAGCGGAGACTTATTTGGCCCGTGGGCCCATTGCGGTGTTTCGCCACCATGATGTCGGCGATATTAGGCTTGAAGGTGTCCTCTACGTACATCTCCTCTCGGTAGATGAACATCACCACGTCGGCGTCTTGTTCGATGGAGCCGCTCTCCCTCAGGTCAGAGAGAAGGGGCCGCTTGTCAGCACGGGATTCTACAGCCCTGGAGAGCTGGGAGCAGGCCAGCACGGGCACGTGCAGTTCGCTGGCCAAGGACTTCAACTGGCGAGAGATGTAGGATACCTCCTGGACGCGGTTGTCCATCCTCATGCCCGCTTGCATCAACTGCAGGTAATCCAGAATGATCAGGTCTATAGGATGTTCAGCGTGGAGCCGTCGCGCTTTGGAGCGTAGCTCCATAGGGGAAATCGCCGGTGTGTCGTCCACGAAGATGGGGGCCTCCGAGAGCTCACCCATAGATCTGGTTATGCTGGCCAATTCGTCCTCGCTGATGTCCCCCGTTCTCAGGCGTTGCGATTCGATCCCCGTAGTTCCGGATACGAGGCGCTGCACGACTTGCTGTGACGGCATCTCCAGGCTGAAGAGTGCGATACACTGTCCGTGCAGGCGGGCGGCGAAGTCTGCTATGGTGAGGGCCATGCTCGTTTTGCCGGTCCCTGGGCGACCGGCGACGATGATCAGGTCAGCGGGCTGGAACCCTCCCAGAAGCCGGTCTAGATCGATGAACCCGGTGGGTACGCCGATGGTTTCCCCTCGATGTGTGTACAAGTACTCGATGCGGTCGTAGTAGTCGCCTAGGATCTTGCGGAGCGGAACCAGTTGGCGCTGGATGCGGCGCTGAGCCACACCGAAGATGAGCTGCTCCGCTTGGTCCAGGATTTTGTCCTCATCGTCGCCTCTTTCGTAGGCCATGTTGGAAATCTCGCTGGCGGCGCTTATCAAGCGCCGTAGCATGGCCGTGCGGTCGACGATATGCCCGTAGTGCTGGACGTGCGCGGAGGTGGGCACGGCGTTGATGAGTGAAGTCAGGTAACTGGGTCCCCCGACCTGCTCTAGCTGTCCACGCCGCTCCAACTCATCACATAGGGTCACGAAATCGGCCGGCTGGCGCCGCTCATGCAGGTCTATGATTGCTTTGTATGTCAAGCCGTGGGTTTCGCGATAGAAGTCTTCGGGGCGTAGGAAAGGGTTGACTTTGAGGATGGCCTCGGGATCTATGAGGAGGCTGCCCAAGACCGATTGCTCGGCCTCTACGTTGTGTGGAGGTAACCTGGCTGCCGCCACCGTCTCAGTTCTCCTCCAAACCATCCAGGTCCAATGTGTCTACGAAGTCGCGGAACACGGAGAGTTTCTCCTGATCCTCCGCCGTGAGCTCTTCGTGCTCTTCGGTGGGGATAATGCCTGCGCTGTCCATGACTGATTCAGCCACATAGATAGGCACGCCGACCCGTACGGCCAAAGCGATGGCGTCACTGGGCCGGGAGTCCACGCTCAGCTTCCGCCCATTTTGTTCGACAACGATCTCAGCGTAGAAGGTGTCGTTCTTGAGATTGTTGACGTGGATGTGGGAGACAGAGGCGTCCATATGATCGATTAGGGACTTCAGCAGATCATGAGTCAGAGGCCGGGTCATCTGAACGTTCTGCAAACCGATGGTGATGGCATCAGCCTCGAAAGGCCCGATCCAGATGGGCAGATAGCGTTCCTGATCTTCCTCTTTGAGCACCACGACGCGGTGCTGAGATATCATGCTGACCTTGACACTATCAACGTTCACCTTGATCATAGCCGAAGCCTCCTTCCCACGCGCGATTCCATTATATCACAAGCCCCATCTCGACACAAGCACAAGGCGAGATTCCTGCGCGAGCGATTGAGGAAAGGAGCTCTTTTCGCGCAGTCTTGGAGATCCAAAACCCTGGAACCGAGCCTGTGAAGAACAAAGGACCTCCTCCACCAAAGGAGAAGGTCCTTGATGTTGCTCTACTGGACTACGATGTTGACCAGGCGGCCGGGTACATATATCGTCTTCTTGACGGTCTTGGCCTGTAGCCAGCGTTGGATGCGCTCCCGGCTCAGGGCCAGTTTCTTCGCCTCATCCTCGCTGATGGTCACTGGCACCACGACCTTATCCCGCAGTTTGCCGTTGACCTGTACGATGAGGGTGAAGACCTCCTCAGCGGCCGCTTCCTCGTCCCAGTCGGGCCAGGCCTGAAGGTGGATGCTCTCTCCATCGCCCACCTCACTCCACAACTCCTCGGTGATGTGAGGGGCGATGGGTGCCAAGAGCAGCAGTAGGGTCCTCACTCCCTCCTGGAGGGCAGAGGTCAGTCCGTGGGCATCCTTGTGGGCCACCAAAGCGTTGGACAGTTCCATGCAGGCGCTGACGGCAGTGTTGAAGTGGAAGCGCTCTATGTCGGTGGTGACTTTCTCGAGCGTCTGGTGGGTCTTCCGCCGCATTTGCCGCTCCGCCTCAAGGGGGGCTTTTCCTGGAGATGCTTCTTCCTTCACGAGGCGCCATAGGCGCTTCAGGAAGCGAAACGACCCCTCTACTCCCTGGTCATTCCACTCGGCGTCGAACTCCGGTGGCCCCACGAAGAGGATGAAGGTGCGGGCGGTGTCTGCGCCATAGGTGTTCACCATGTCATCTATGGGCACGACGTTGCCCTTGGACTTCGACATCTTCTCCACCTTCTTGGTCATCGGGTTCAGCTTGGTGATCATGCCCTGAGTGAAGAGGCGGGCGAAGGGTTCATCAATGGCGGTCAAGCCTATGTCGCGAAAGACCTTGGTGAAGAAGCGTGAGTACATCAGGTGCAGGATGGCGTGCTCCACGCCGCCTGTATACTGGTCCACTGGCAACCAGGCATCGGCCTTCTCCTTGCTCCAGGGCGCCTGGTCGTTGTGGGGGTCGGTGTATCGGAAGTAGTACCATGAAGAGCAGACGAAAGTATCCATGGTGTCTGTCTCGCGGCGGCCTGCAGACCCGCACCGCGGGCACGTAGCGTGCACGAACTCCGGCACGGTGGCGAGAGGCGACTCGCCCGTGCCCGTGGGATGGAAGTCCACGTCCATGGGCAAGATGACCGGCAACTTCTCCTCAGGCACGGGGACAGTGCCGCATCTCTCACAGTAGATGATGGGTATGGGCGCACCCCAATATCGCTGACGCGAGATCAACCAGTCTCGCAGACGATAGTTGGTCTTGCGCTCTCCTATGCCATGTTCCTCCATGTAATCGGTAATGCGCTCGATCCCCTCCCTTGAAGGTAGGCCGTCGAACGGTCCCGAGTTGACCATGGTGCCCTCGTCGATATAGGCTTCCTCCAGGTCCTTTCCATCCCAACCGGCCGGTGCGACGACGACAGGAATGGCCAGGCTATACCGTGTGGCGAAGGCAAAGTCCCGGATGTCATGGGCGGGCACTCCCATGATCGCCCCGGTGCCGTAGGTCATCAACACGTAGTCGGCCACGTAGATGGGCATCCGCTCACCATTCATAGGGTTGATAGCATAGCTGCCTATGAACAGACCTTCTTTCTCGATCTCGGCAGACAATCGGTCGATCTCGGAGGCCTGTCGCGCCTGCTCCACGTAGTTCTCGACCTCCGCCTTGTGCTCTTCCGTCGTCAGCTTCTCCACCAAGGGATGCTCGGGCGCCAACACCACAAAGGTCATGCCGTAGACGGTGTCTATACGAGTTGTGAAGGCTCCAATCTCATCGTTGTGCCCCTCAACGCCGAGGCGGAATTCGACGCCGTCGCTCCTGCCGATCCAATTCTCCTGCATGACGCGCACCCGCTCAGGCCAATGCTCGAGCAGGTCCAGGTCGTCCAACAGTTGATCGGCATAGTGGGTGATCTTGAAAAACCACTGTTCGAGGTCCTTCTTGGTGACGATGGCGCCGCAACGCTCGCAAAGTCCAGTTTCAAGCACTTGCTCGTTGGCCAGCACAGTCTTGCACGAGGGGCACCAGTTGGCGGGGGCCATCTTCTTGTATGCCAGACCGCGCTGGTAGAGTTGGAGGAAAATCCACTGTGTCCAGCGGTAGTAATCCGGCAGGCAGGAGGTAACCTCTCTGGCCCAGTCGTAGCAGATGCCCATCTTGTAGAGCTGCGCTTTCATAGCAGCGATGTTCTGCTCGGTCCAGAGCTTGGGGTGGACATCGGCTTGCAGAGCGGCGTTCTCGGCTGGCAGTCCAAAGGCGTCCCATCCCATGGGGTTCATTACATTGTACCCACGCATCATCTTGTAGCGGACGATGAGGTCGCCTATGGTGTAATTGCGCATATGACCCATGTGGAGGTCACCGGAAGGGTAGGGGAACATGACCAGCGCGTAGAACTTCGGCCTCTCATCCTCGTCGCTGGCGTAGTAAAGCTTCTCACTCTCCCAGTGCTCCTGCCACTTGGGCTCAATCTCCTGTGGCACGTATCCCTTACTCATCGTGTGCCTCCTCCTCTAGCTGCCGTAGCTCGAGATATGAAGAAGACCCCTCGCCTCAGGGACGAAGGGTCTCTCCGTGGTACCACCCTGCTTGATAGATCATCCCAGCCAGAGGGCCAGGATGCCAACAGTGGAGCTGAGGGGATTTGAACCCCTGACCTTCTGAATGCCATTCAGACGCGCTCCCAAGCTGCGCCACAGCCCCACGTCTTCCATCCACTCTGGAGCACGTTAACGGTTGCCAACCGGCAGCGACTACTCCGTGGACACAGGGCCCACACCAGTTGTTCATCGCTGCGGCTCCCAGGCGAGTTCAGCCTCTTGGCGCTCCCTGTGGCGCCTTGCCAGGCTCCCACCGACCTCTTCACCCGGCTCTCTGAAGGGACGACCTACTACTCCTGTTCTCAGCCTTTGGACTATTCTGGCTCGCCAGTGGAGGCAGGGGGATTCGAACCCCCGACCTCATCAGTGCGATTGATGCGCTCTCCCGCTGAGCTATGCCCCCAGGCTCTGAGCCTTTGTGCGGTTCTGCCAAGTCAATATAGCAGAAGGGACCGGAAAGGTCAAGTTGTAGTGGTAGGGGGGTGTGGAAAAGCGCTTTCCTGGATTCTCTAGACGTGTCGGGATCATCGGGGGAGCAGCGAGACGTGATGCCTTCCTCACCCGGCTCAATGAACGACTGAAGCGTGGCCGAACGCCGGCGTTGGCGTAGCCGGAAGGCATGCCGTGCGGCTACGGAGTTCGCCTGGCCTTCACAGGACAGATTCGACACCTTGTGGCGGGTGACCTGCAACCTTTCAGGGCCAAGGGTACCGAAAGCCGTCAAGAAGACGTAGGACAAGTTGACCCTTGCGAAGGTTTCAAACCTTCGCAAGGGTTTCTTGAGGGACTATTGGACTACGGCAGGGACTTTCTGATCGTGGCCGGGGAATTCATTCCGACGCGACGTTGGTGGCGTTTTGCGATGCCCTCTCAGCCGAACCTTGACAGTGGAGATGGCGCGTGGTATAATGTGGGTGGTTATTCACATGGTGAATATTGCGGCGGTGAATAGATTCTTCTCATGATGGACAAGGAACTATCTCCCCGGTGGGTGCTCCTGGGCCTGCTGACGCGAAAGCCAATGCACGGCTATGAGCTCCACCAGTTCTTCACTTCTCCCTCACCCCTGGAGCAGGTATGGTACCTGGGCATCAGCCAGATGTACAAGCTGCTGAAGGAACTGGAGAGCCTGGACCACGTGGAAGTGAGCATAGAACCACAGGAGAATCGGCCCGAAAAGAAGGTATATCACGTCACCCCATCAGGGAGGGAGGCCTTCTTGGAGTGGATCCAGACGCCGGTGAGTGGCATCCGCCTGATACGGATTGAGTTCCTGGGCAAGCTGTTCCTGGCCCAGGAACTGGGTCCTGAGATGGTGGAGGGGATCTTTGATATTCAAAGGGAGGCCTGTCGGACGCTGCTGGCCGATCTACAGGCGAAAATGCCCGGCGACGGCTTCGAAGACCTCGTGCTTCGCTTCCGCGCGGGACAGATTGAGGCGGCAATAGACTGGCTGAACTACTGCGGGCGTGCCCTTGCGTCTTCTGATGCACAGGACGACGGGATCTAGATGATCGAGATCGAAAACCTCACAGTTCGATATAACGGAGACGAGGCGGCGATAGAAGGTCTATCGCTGAAGGTGGCGCAGGGCGAGTTCGTCCTGCTGACCGGCCCTTCGGGCTGTGGGAAGAGTACGCTGGCTCGCTGTCTGAACGGCCTGATCCCCCACTCCTCGGACGCGGCGATGTCGGGACGGGTCACAGTCGACGGGCTGAGGACCACCGAGAGTGCAGTGGCGGAACTGGCCACACGCGTGGGGCTTGTCTTCCAGAACCCCGCCACCCAGCTCTTCGGTCGGACCGTGGATGAGGAGGTGGCCTTCGGTCCCACCAACCTGGGTTTGCCCCCTGAGGAGGTGGCTGAACGCTGCC
>Ga0209979_1001421_pt1 | contig 26265 bp, 27 predicted proteins | sample AnhtaG_FD_183114 | JGI IMG/M metagenome (GOLD analysis project Ga0209979, IMG submission 183114) | Deep subsurface microbial communities from Anholt, Denmark to uncover new lineages of life (NeLLi) - Anholt_01485 metaG (SPAdes) (version 2) | ecosystem: Environmental > Aquatic > Marine > Oceanic...
GAGTGTCAGATATAAATTTAGATGAATTAGTAAGAATTGTAGTTGGGATAGATCCTGCAGGGACTGGTAAGGAAACTTCTAGTGAAACAGGGATTATGGTTTGTGGAGTAGATAGCAATTTAGAAGGCTATGTTATAGATGATTTAAGTTGTAGAAAAAGACCTAAAGGATGGGCATCTATAGCAATTAAAGCATATTACAGATATAAAGCAGATAGGATAATAGCAGAAGTAAACTTTGGTGGTGATATGGTAGAAAGTGTAATAAGGAATGTAGATAAAAATGTTAGTTATAAATCTATATATGCTTCGAGAGGTAAGAGAGCGAGAGCTGAACCTGTTAGTGCTTTATATGAACAAGGAAGGATACATCATGTTGGAGTGTTTAAAGATTTAGAAGATCAGCAATGCAACTTTACTCCAGAGACTAAAACAAGTCCCGATAGAATAGATGCTTTAGTATGGTGCTTTACAGATTTAATAATAAATAGAACAGAAAGAAGAATAGTAAGAGCAAAATCAGTTAGGTGAAATAATGCCTTATAAAAATAAAAAGAAACAAAAAGAATATCAAAAGAGATATAGAGAGAAAAAAAGGGTTTCTAAAAGTTTACAAAAAACCCAAGAAACCTTTAGTAGAAAACCCTTCTGTTATGTGACAAAGACAGGGAGGACTGTTAGACAGGAGCAGTTAGATGAGTTTGCTTTAAAGACAGAAGATTCAAAGCAGATAAAAGATATATTTGCAGAGAAATATGGAACAAAAGAATTGATTGAACCTCTTTATAATCCTGCAATATTAGCCTCTCTTTTAGAGATGAATGCTTATCATGCTAGATGCTGTGATGTAAAAGCTAAGGATACAGCAGGATTGGGGTTTTCATTATTTTCTCAAGTAGAAAAACCAAACGAAGCAAAGAAAGAAGAAATAAATAATTTTCTTATATCTCAAAAACCTCCTATAACAGTTTTATTTTCAAGGATGCAAAAAGATTGTGAATCTATCGGATATGGAGCTATGGAAATGGCAAGAGTTGGGAATGTTCCTACAGGACTTCCTAAATCATTACATCACATGCCTGCTCATACTATAAGAATTCACAAAGATTGGAATAAGTTTGCTCAGATCAGGGGAATTAGAACTCGTTGGTTTAAGAGAATAAACTATGAAAAAGATATAGATTGCAATAATGGAACTGAACATGAATTGGGATCTCTTGATCCAAAAGATAGAGCAACTGAGGTTCTTTGGAATACAGATTATACAACTAGATCAGATTATTATGGTCTTACTTGTGTTGCTCCTGCTATCGGAGCTATTTATGGAGATTTAGGAAGGAGAGATTATAATATTGCTTTCTTTTCAAATTTTGGAGTTCCTGCTTATGCTGTATTTATAAGTGGAGATTTTGATCCTGGCAAAGAAGATGCTGAAGGAAAAACTGAATTAGAAACAACAATAAGCGAACATTTAAAAGAACTTATTAAATATCCTCATTCTACCTTAGTTTTGTCAATTCCTACAAGAGTAGCAGGAGAAGGTAAAGTTAAAATTGACTTTGTCCCATTGTCTACTGATGTTAAGGAAGCTTCGTTTAGACTTTTTAGAAAAGATAATAGAGATGAAGTTATGATAGCTCATGGTGTTCCTGGATATCGGATTGGAATAATTGAAACAGGTTCTTTGGGAGGCAGTACTGCAAGAGAATCTACAGAGATTTATAAAAGGTCTGTTATTGATCCTCGCCAAACAGTTATAGAACAACTTATAAATCAGGAAATAATCTGGCATGAAAATGGATTTGACACTAAAGACTGGAAAGGTAAATTTGCTGAGATAGATACAACCGATGAAACACATGAAAAAGAAATGATAGGCTTTTTATTTGATCAGGGAGCAATGACAATAAGAAATGTAATTAAACATTATGCTGATAAATTTGGGCTTGAAGATGATCCAGATGATCCTTTGCTTGATATGAGATTTGTTAAGGGAATGCCATTAACAGAACAATTTATTCATACTGCAGAATTTAAATCAGTAGTAAAGAGCTTGCGAAATAAACTTTTAGAGAGGGTAAAGAAAAGTGAAAAATCTGATAATGATATTGGAAATAGAGAAATCATTAAAGCAATTGGAGATCTCGGAGCATTGGTTGAGATGGGAGAAAAAAGCCGAAATAGAATTAACGCATAAGTTAAAGAAGTTATTTAAGATTACATTTGAAAGGACAATTTCAAAGCTTCAAGAAATGAAGTCTGTTCCTTCAAGTGATATTATAAGAAAACCATTGCTTTTTGAAATAGAAAGTTTAAGAGAAGAATTTAAAGAAATTATTAGTGAGAGCGTAATAGAATCTGTAAATGTAGGTAGAGAAAGAGTTTTGTTATTTGCTGATTCTTTAGCAGTAGAAACAGAAATGCACTTTGAAAATTTAATAATGAAACAAGCAATTGTTGAAATTCCATTATTAGAATATTCAAAACAATTTGAGAAATTGATTAGAGATAGTGTATTTATAGCTAGTGATGCGACAATGGATCGAATAATGGGAGATATAATGGAGAATCTTGCTGATAGTTATGTTCAGGGATTAGGGATTGGAGAAGCTTCAAATCGTTTGAAAAAAGTATTTGATTCTATAGAGGATTATAGATTAGAGCGTATAGCGAGAACAGAAATTCAATCATATCAGAACTTAGGATCTCATCATACCTGCATAGATTTAGGAGTTCAATATGAACAATGGTGGTCTGCAAGAGATGAAAGAGTTAGAAGTAGCCATGCTTATCTTCATGGTCAAATTGTAAGAACAGGAGATAGTTTTAGTAATGGATTAATGTATCCTGGTGATAGAAGTGGTCCTATTGAAGAATGGATTCAATGTAGATGCAGGTTAGTTCCTTTTCTTATGCCTTTCGGATATACAGCTCCTGTAGGACAACCATATTTTTATGAAGGAGATTTAATAGAAAGTGGACTGGAAGAACCTGAATTTGTGCTAGCAACAACAACAGAAGAAGCACAGGAATGGGCAGAGATAAATTTAGGTGTCAAAACAAAAGGTTATAAAAATTTAGAATTAGATCTGATTAATGAATTACATAAGGAATATTCGGATTTAATGAAAAAATATCCTTCAGGAACAAAAAATTTGTCAAGAATTTTTGTTAGTAAAGCTAAAGGGAATGCTCGTGCAGGTGTTAGTGGAACTTCTAATATTTGGGGAAATTATAATCTAAATATTTATATGCAACATATATATGATAAAGAGTCTTTAATTTCAACTGTTAAATATGCTAGGGATATAGGATATTTAACTAAAATTGATAAAGCAAATGAAATGAAAGGTCTTTTTACTCATGAATATGCTCATTTATTATTTCAGACTTATAAAATTCCAAAAATAGTGATAGACTTACCTGTAGGATATATGGAATGTGAAAGTGGATTAGAGAAGATAAAAAAATCTTATGAATATGCAATAAGAGATTTAAAAAAGAAATGTGAAGATGGAATATTAAGCCGAAGTGAATGGCAAAGCGAATATGGAAAAATGTTTATTTCAATGCGTGCTGAAAAGAATATTGATGAATTTTTGGCTGAAAGTTTTGTACAGGTAGAATTAAATAAATCACCTTCAAGATATGCAATTGATGCTGTTAATATTTTAATGAAGTTTTTAGGAAAGCAATAATATAATATTAAAAATGGATTATATGAATATGAGAAAAATTGAAATTCCTTTATGTTTAGAATGTAAGCATTTTTATAAAAATGAGTATGAAGAGTTTTGTTGTAAAGCATTTCCTGAAGGAATTCCTGACAAAATTATTGAAGGGAAAGTAAATCATAAAAAGCCTTATAAAGGAGATAATGGAATACAGTTTGAGGAAAAATATACAGTTTCAATATTGAAAAGAAAAAAGGAGTGATAATTTAATTTACTAAAATAAATAATTTTATTAACTAACATTAAGAGTCTGTAAGGACTCTTTTTTAATTGCAATCAAAAATTGAAAGGGGGTGAAAAAAAATGAACATGAAATTACAAGGAGATAGTTTAGAAAGTAGAATAGATCGAATTCAATGGGGAATAAGGGAATTGTTTGAAAATATTTCTACAGTAGAAGGAGAGATAGTTAGTATAGGAGTTATAGCAACCTTTGATGATGTAGTTATTGTTAAAGATTATAATTCACAAAAATTATATTCATTGGAATATTCTGAATTAGATGGAGAAATAAAATTTGGAAGTCCTAAAGAAGTAGATAATGTTTATGTAGTAAAACAACTTATAAATGCGAATCCTGATGTAACTCTAAAAGATATGCAGGATCTTCTTGATAGTTGGGATGATTGGTCAGATTCATTAGAGAAATATATGGCTGTAATTAAAGGGAAGTCTGGGATTAATAATCCTAAGGCTTTATGGACACAGTTATATTTTCAAAAGAAAGAAGAATGGCCTGTTGAAAAAATTGAAATGAAATCTAAAAGTCTTATAGAACTTACTGGTCCGATAGTATTTAAGAATGTTAAAAAAAGAATTGCTTTCGCAGCAGTTCTAGTTCCTGGAGAAGAGGATTCAGATGGAGAAATTGTATCAAAAGAGAAAATTGAAGATGTGGCTCACGAATGGATGGAAGATTATCAGCATATTGATTTAAAGCATAGTTTAAATGCTGTTGGAAAACCTGTTGAAAGTTATTTAACTTATTCGGAAAGAACAGTAAAGAGCATTGATGGTGAAGAAATTACTTTACCTGTAGGAACTTGGATTTTAGGTAGTAAATTAGATGAAGAAACTTTTGAAGCAGTAGAAAAAGGTGAATTGACAGGATATAGCATTATGGGAGTTGCAAGAAAAGCATTGAAAGAAAAGGATTTGAAAAAAGCATTGAAATCTCTTCAAGATGATACAGATATACTAAAAGTTTTAAAGAAAACATTACTTAAAGATTTAGGTCCAGACTGGGTTCCAGTTGCTGTGGCGGTTGTAGGTTCTCCAGCAGTTCCAAAGTCAAAGTGGTTTGCATTGAAAAGTAAAGCTGTTAAACCTAAAGAAAATTTATGGGACAAAATTATAAAAACTTTAAAAGGAGGTAAAAAAGAAAATAAAATAAAAATTATTGTTAAGGAAAAGAAACCAAAAGAATGGACTAAAGCTGATGCAAAAAGTTGGTTGAAAGAGCATGATTTTAAGCATGGAGATTACGAAAAAATTGCGAATTACCATGCTTTCAGGCAAGAAGATCCAGGAAAATATGATGAATTTAGAGCTGATAAAAAACCATTTGATTTTGAGAAGGACGATGGAGTAATAGTAGTTTATGGGATATATAAGAAAGATGGTAAAAGAACATCTGAAATTCAATCAATTAAATTCTTTCATGGTGAAGAAGCAGAAAAATCAAAAAGTAAAATTAAATTAATAAAGAAAGGAGGAAAAACTGTGAATGAGGAAAGGAAAAAGAAAATAAAAGAAGTTTTGAAATCTATCAAAGATGAGAAGGGAGAAGTAGAAGAGGAAAAACTTGAGGTAGCAATAGAAAAAATAGTAGAAGAAGAGATAGAGGGTGTTGCACCTGTAAAAGAACCTATCGATGAAAAAATAGCGGAAAAGATAGAAGAAACAGTGAAGGAAGTGATAGAAACAAAACTGAAAGAAGCAATGGAAAACGTGCAGAAAGAGATTGAGACTTTGAAAACTCAATTAACAGAATTTGGAAAAGGTATGGCGACAGAAAAAGAAGTAATAAAGGAAATGGCCAAAGTTTTAAAAATTGATCCATCTAAAGCCTTAAAAGGTCAAGATGGTGGTGATGATGACGATAAAGCCAAAAAAGGCAAAGCCTTAGATTTTGGTGATCGTGATGGCTTTGGTAGAAAAAAATCTAAAAAAGAATAAATTTAACTAAGAAAGGAGGTAAATAGACATGAAGTTTACAAATAAAGAACTATTAAATGCTTTAGCGTTCAAACAGATCATAACAGTAGATGATTTAGGTAAAGCTATCTTGCAACCTGAAAAGTTTGCTGCTTTCGTAAGAGCTATGCAACATAAAACAGTAATATTGGATGAAGCAAGATTTATCAAAATGGATGCTCAAATAGTGGATATTGATAGAGTAGGGTTTGTAGGAAGGATACTGCGTTCAGGAACAAAATGGAATCCAGATACTTCAAAGTGGGAACATAGAAAATTGACAGATGAAGAACATACAAAACCTCAGTTTGCTACTAATCAACTTATTGCTAAAGAATTGCAAGCAATCACTGGTTTAAGAGATAAGGCTCTTAGAAGGAATATTGAAAGAGGTAATTTCGAAACTACCTTAGTAGATCTCTTTGGTGAAGCAGCTGGCAGGGATATGGAGGAATTTGCTATCTTAGCAAATACTGATATCTCTTATACTGATGATGATATTCTTTCTCTAACCGATGGTTGGATTAAACTTGCAGCTAACAAAGTTTATGGTTGGAATGCAGGAAAAGATTTCGATCCTAGTGCTGCTACATTCCCTGAGAATATGTTCCAGGCTATGATTGATGCATTACCTAAACAGTTTTTGCAGAATGAAAGTGAGTGGAGAATTTATGTTGATTGGGATGTGAGAGATGATTACATTGATTTGTTAAGAGAAAGACAGACTGATCTTGGAGATAGGGTTTATGTTGCGGCAGCAGGACTTGTTCCTCCATACAAAGGAATAGCAATCAAATATGTACCTATGTTCAATCGAAGTAAAACAAAAGCAGAAGGTGGGGTTGGAAGAGTTGCATTACTTTCTCATCCTGCTAATATGGCTTGGGGAGTATTTCATGAAGTGACTGTAGAACCTGATAGAATTCCATCAGATAGAAGGACAGATTTCGTTCTTACACTTGAAGGTGATGCTCATTATGAAGATGAAAATGGTGCAGTTGCTGCTTTAATTGATCAGAAAAAACCTGTTAGCTAAACAATAAAATAATGGCTACTTTTTAAACATAAAAAATTTGAAGAGTAGCCTTGTTTTTTAAAAAAGGGGTTTAGTTGATTTATACCTTTATCCCATATTCTATAGAAGGGAATTTGGTAGTAGCTTATGAAAAATGCATGAAATTAATAAGGGATGATGATTGGGCATTGTTTTTGGATTATGATGTTATGTTCACTCGCAGAGATTGGTATGTTTTATTTGTTAAGGCAATTAAAAGATATCCAGAAGTTGGAGTTTTCACTTGTTACACAAACAGGATCAGAACAAAGTTTCAAAAAGCTCCTGGAATAGATAGAAATAATCATGATATGGTCTATCACATGAAGTTTGGGCAAAGACTTTATGAAAAGAATGGGGATTCTATTACCATTTTTCCTAAAGGAGAACATCTTGGTGGATTTGTAATGTTAATCAGGAAAAGTGTTTGGAATAAGATTAGACCTCTTAAAGAAAAAGGTATTGAGTATGTTGATATTGAAATAGGAAGAAAATGCCATGCTAGAGAAATCAAGATAGCTCGATTAGATGGACTTTATGCATATCATTGGAGAAGGGGGCTTAATGAAGGTCCTCCTAAGAAAATAGAAGGATAGTTTATTTTTTAAATAGTGGAGATATTGAGTGTATGACAAAATATTAAAAGAAGAGAAAAAAGTCATTGTAAAAAATATTGCTCCTTTTGATGTAGAAAGAGCAGGACAGATTTTTAAAGCAGGAAAAGAAAGATTTGTGCATTTTTCACATAAATTAAATCTCGAAATAAGTGCGTGTTCACATTTAGTTATTATAACAAATAGGCATATATTAGATAAACAAATTGAAGAAAAAATAGAAAAGAAAGCATCTACTATAAGTAAATATTCAGAACATTCTAAAGTTAGAATAGGATTTGTACCCCATCAGAGTATAGATGATAAACAAATTGCAGCAGGAACAAGAATTAGAGTATTAAATGTAGTAAAGCATCTTGAGAATTGTGTAGTAAGTTATGAATATGAGGATTTAAAAAATTGTGATGTGGTTATATTTCAAGCCCGATGGTTGTCTGGAGATATAGAACTTGCCAAGAAATTAAAAGAACAGGGAATAAAATTAATGTTTGATACTACTGATCCTCATTGGGATACTATAAATTTTGACCTTACAGGTAAGAAAAGAAAAGCATTTGATGAGCTTCTTCCATATATAAGTGTGGTGATGTTTCCAACTAAAGAGTTGGAACAATCTTTTTTGAAGTATAGACAAGATAAAAGGGTTGTGATAATTCCTGATTGCATAGATTTAGAAAAGCATAATGAAATTAAAAAGCATGAAAAGAAGAATCAATATAATATAGCTTGGTATGGATGTAGAGTTAATATATGTTCTCTTGATTTAGCAAGGCAAGATTTAGAAAAATTGGGTAAAGAATTTAATCTTAAAATGATAGCAGTATATGATCAAGGATATAACGATAAGCAAGGTAATTTATGGGAAGTTAAACCATATAAAAATCTTGATCTTGAAATTAGAGAATGGTCAGATGAGATTACCATAGAAACTATACTTGAAAGTGATGTGGTAATAAATCCCAGATTCGAAGATTGGAGAGTTTACAAATCACATAACAAAACAATTAAAGCGTTGGCTTTAGGAGTTCCCTGTGTAGAGAAAAATTACTACGAAGAAATTAAAAGATATTTATTATCTGCAAGTTTGAGAAATAAAGATGGTAAAAAAGGTAAAAAGATTGCAGCCAAATTTTGTAGTAAAAAAATAGCTAAAAAAATATCTGATTTATGTAATGAATTAGTTAGTAGAGAAATAACTAAAAGAAAAAGAAAAAGAGAAATTGCAGTAGTGACAGCGATAACAGGGGGATTTGATAAATTACATGAGCCAAAGTATTTTGATGAAAATGCAGATTATTTTGCTTTTATGAATCAGAAGGTAAAATCCAATGTTTGGCAAATAATACCAGTAGAATATACACATTTTAAACAGCCTCGTATGTCTGCTAAAATTTATAAAATACTTATACACAAATATCTTGATTATGATTATTGGCTTTGGATAGATGGTTCATTAGTTTTAACTGATTCTATAACTGAATTGATAGATAAATATTTAGATGATACAGATATGGCTTTATTTAAACATAGGTTTAGAGATTGCATATATGAAGAACACTTAGCTTCAATTAGAAACACTCAACATGCAATAGGCGAATCCATAAATGTAAGGAAAAAGCAAATAGAAAGATATAAAAGTGAAGGTTTTCCTAAAAAATATGGATTATATGAATGCACTTTTATTTTAAGAAAAAATAACAAAAATATTCGAAAATTTAATAATGATTGGTGGGCTGAAATATCTATCGCCTCTTCATCTGACCAAGTGCCATTTATGTATACTTTGTGGAAAAATCCAAATACTAAAGTAGCAAATATTGCCCCAGGTGATTCACATAATAGTAAATGGGCTCATTATATAAAACACGGAGCGTAATAAATATGTATGAAGATGAAAAACGAAGATTTAAAAACATGCAGGGATATGAATTAAATCTTGATAATCCGCAGACTTATAGCGAAAAGATTGTATATAAGAAATTATTTGATAGAAACCCTTTATTAATATTAACAGCAGATAAATATAGGGTAAAACAATATGTTAGAGATAAAATAGGTTGGGAAGCAGACAATCATTTTGTCCCGTTATTATACGTTACTGACAATCCTGAAACAATACCATTTGATAGACTACCTGAAGAATACATTATCAAGCCAAATAATGGAGCTGGAAGATGGATTCTTGTTGAAAAAGGAGAGGGATGCAAAAAATATGAATTTAATTCTACACGTGAAGAATATATAAATTTAAGTAATGAGCAGATAATAAATCTTTGTAAAGAATGGTTTAAAACAATTCACGCAATTCAATGGTATGAATGGGCATATCAAGAAATTAGTCCATTGATTATAGTTGAAAAGGTATTACGTGAAAAAAAAGGTAATATTCCAAATGATTATAGGGTTTGTATGTTTGGTGGAAAATGTAAAATGATATATGTGACAAGTCAGCATCAGACTACTTTTAATTTTTATGATGAAAATTGGAAGTTAATGAATATTAAAAGACGTGGACACGAAATTATTTCAGATTTAAAGAAACCTAAAAATTTTAATAAGATGATAGAACTTGCTGAGAAATTAAGCAAAGGATTTGATTTTATACGGATTGATTTTTATTTAGTAGATGAATATATCTATTTTAGCGAGATAACACATTATCCAGCTTCTGGACACGCCACATATCCTAAAGAGCTTGACTTAAAATTAGGGAAATACTGGAAGATAGGAAGTGGTGTATATGATAGATATATATAAATGGGCAATAGAAAATAATCTTATTAAGGCTTCTGCTCTACCAAGTTTGAAAGTAATGAAGGATTTTTTCTGTAATTTAAAAATTAATATTGCAGTAGAAATTGGAACATTTTATGGAGTTTCTGCTACTTGTATTGCTCGGTTTGCAAACAAAGTGCATACATTTGACATTATAGATCATCCAGAAAAAGATAAAGTGTGGAGCAAATTTAAAGTTGAAGATAAAATTTCTTTTCATCTTATAAAAGGTAGAAATGTGGTGGATAATACTTTTAAAGATTTTGAGGGGATACATACACTTACTGGCAAAGAAGGAGATATTGAAACAATACTTAATACTATAAATTTTGATTTTGCTTTTATAAATGGTAGCCATACCTATAAGGATGTTAAAGCAGATTTTGAACTGGTAAAAAAATGTGGAAGAGTATTATTCCACGATATTGACCCTGAATTTGTAGGTGTGCATAGGTTTACAAATGAAATAGGAATTAAAGTTATTTGTCATAATATTGGTTATTGGGAGGGATTAAAATGAAAAAAAGTAAGAAAAAACCTGTTAGTAAAAAGCAATATATAAGCATAGATGAAGATAAGAAAAAACCTGTTAATAAAAAACAATATATTTATGTTAAAAATATTGTTTCATTTGATGTTGAAAGGGCTGGTAAAAAATTTAAGGCGGGAAAGAAAACTCGTATTCCTAAAGAATTAGAAAAACAAATTAGACCATGCTCACATTTGGTTATTATAAAAAAGCAGGTTAGGGAATGAATAATGAATTATATTACTCTACTCCTGAAGATGTAATAAATGCTACAGGAGTGGAACATAAAGATTTTAAGCATATAGAAACAGAGGAAGAGCTAAAAGCAATGATAGAAGGGTGGCTCGTCGAGATAAAAGATTTTATAGATCAAGATCGAAATAGGGATTATCATCTTGAAGATAAAATCCCTAAAGGAATACACAGCATAGCGAGAAGAGCATGTATTAATATGGTAATTTATGCTATACAAAGTCAGCGTTCTCCTGTTATTAGAATTGGTGATTGGTCTATTCGAATGGTAGAAGAGCGTGTATTCACACCATCACTTTTGGCAGACTTACATAAATTTCCTGCAAAGCCATTATTTAGGATATATAGAATTGAAGGGGAAACAATAAGTGAATGAGGGATTCAAAATTAATTTTAGGTGGAAAATTAAAGATATAGAAAGAATGAAGGAATTGCCTCTCTATAGTTTTGAAAGAGCTTTAAAATATATAGCTATTTGTGTCTGGGGAGAGATGGGAAAAGAAGCTCCTTATGATCATGGAAGACTCGCAGGTTCGTTTGATTTAAAATCGATAAGAAAATTTGCTTGGGGAATTTACAGTGGTGTTCTTTACTCAATATTTGTCCATGAAGGAACTGGAGTACATGGACCTGTGGGGCAACCATATTTCATATCCCCTGTTACTAAAAAAGCATTACATTGGAAAAAAGGGGGAGTAGATTATTTTTCTAAAGGACATTGGGTTTTTGGTCAAAAACCTGATCCTTATGCTGATAGAGCTGTAGAAACAGCTCAAAACCGAGTAAGTGAATTTATAAAAAGAGCAATAAGAGAAACAAAATGGTTGGATTAATATTAAAATGGAGAAATAATGCCAATTACTAAACGATTAGATGAAGTTATTATTGAAATATTGGATGGAGTAGTAAGTGTAATTGAAAGTGAGATCAAAGAAGGTGGATTATTAGAAGGAATAAAACAGGTTCTTGTAGGAGATCGTACTCGTGAAAATCCAGATCCTCCTATGATTTGGATTATGTGTGATCCTGCGACACCAACTCATACTCACAGAGCATTAGCTGAAACTTGGACTTTACCAGTTATGTTGATTTGTTTTGTAAAAACTCTTGAACCTGAAGAAGGATATAGAGAAGCTAGTAGATTAGCGGCTCTTACAAGATCAGTATTATTAAAAGATAGGACTTTAGGAAAACGTGATTATATACAGGATATACAAAGTGGAATATTTAATTTAGCACAAAGAGATCCAGAGAATGAAATTATCTTTGGAGCGGCAGCAGTAATCAATATAATCTTCACCATCTTAGAGATCTGATTAATATGGAAATAAAGAGATGTAGTAAATGCAAAGAAATAAAACCGATTAATTTTAGAAACTTAAAAGAAAGGAGGTAAATTAAATGGAAAGACTACGTTATTTTGGATTCGCAGAAGAGTCAGATTATGGAGAATCCTCACCACCAGAGGCTACAATTATAGTAGATCAAGCTTCTTCAGGTCTTGATACACCTGCAGACACACAACTTTTGTATGAAGGTGGACTGACTAGGGGAATACGAACACACAGACCAGGCTTTTATGCACCAACTGGAAATATTGTTTATGCCTGGGATATAGGAACTATTGGATGGTTGTTAAAATGGGCATTGGGAGGATATGTTTTCACTTCAGCAGGTGGAGAAGGAGGATTAAATTTGCACGAACTTTATGGATCAGAAGAATCAATTATGAAAAGTTTTTGTGCAAGATTGGGAAAAGATGTTTTAGAGCATATTTTTAGCGGTTGTGCTATAAATAGTCTAGAACTTGTAGCAGATGCTGATTTTTGTAATGCTACAGTAGATGTGATAGCTGCAAAAGATGCAAAAGGTACTATAAAAACTATAGCAGCTGTAAAAGCACTTCTTCCTGTTGGATATCCTCTTGCATATCATGAGTTATCTGTGGAAAGAATTGGAGCATCAGATATATCTGCAAGAATAAAAAGCTTAACACTGTCTATTGGAAACAATTTAGATGCAATGAGTGGCAAAACAATGGCTCACAGACATCCTCAGCGAGCGATAGCAGGAGCTAGAGATATAACTTTATCTATGGACGTATTTTATGAGGATTTGGATATGTTAGAGTTGTTATGGGGAGATGCTGCAGGTCCAGCAGTAGCAGGTTCTACAGAATATGGATTGCAGTTGGTATTCAATAGTGGAGCACATGGAACTTTAACTATACAATTGCCAAAACTCATTAATACTCAGGTTCAACAGCAACCTTCAGGCAGAGATGAAATAGTTCAAGCTTTAGCTGGAAGAAGTATGGTAGGAGAAGTAACTTTGAAGGATGGCTCTACTAAAATTGAAACTGATATCTATTGCAAATTAGAGAATGTAGAAAGCAATATGATAGTAGGTTCTTAAAATAAAAAAGGAGGTTTAATGGTTACGAGAAAAGATTTTTCACAGACTGTCTATCCAAAGCGGATCGCAGTAATCGAAAAAGAAGAAATAGATGTTTCAAAAATTTCAACAAGAGTAATGCTCAATCTTGTCGAACTCAAAGACAGGCGAGAAGAGTTGGAAGCTGGTGGAACAGGTATTTTCTATGAACTTATTGAAATAATAGCACAGGCTTGTAAAGCAAATAAAAAAATAACTGCTGATTGGTTAATAGATAATACTGATATAATGCAACTCCTTGATCTTATGGAATACATAATTGAGCCATTAACAGTAAAAGTAGAAGATGTAATGGTAAAAAAGGATGAAGAAATATCAAAAAACTCGGAAGCTCCTCCGGGGGATCAGAAGCAAGAATCCTCAGAAAAATAATAAATAGAGTAATTTTAATGTATGGATTTTCGGAGGAGTATCTTCTGGATGAAAAAGACTTTAGGGAAGTTTTGGATTTTTATGATGATGGTATCGATTTTGAAATTTTTAAAACAGAAATATTAGTTGGTAAAATTACGAAATTTAAATAAGGAGTCCGAAAGGGCTCCTTTTTTATTTGGGTTATAAATTTAAAAGGATTCAAGAAATATGGTAAGAATGCTAGGATTAGGAACAATAGCGAAATTACTTGTCGATATTAGTGCAGATACTACAGGAATTGAACGTTCATTAGGTAGTGCAGAAGCTAGAGTAAAGAGTTTTGCGGCAAGTGTAGAAAAGAAAATAGATACAAGAGCTTTCTTGGCAGTTGGAGCTGCAATTACTGGTGTTGGTGTAGGGCTTGTAGGATTGTTAGTGCATACAGGATTATTTGCTGCTCGAGTTGAAGTTTTAGAAACAGTAATGAAAACTGTTGGAAAAACAGCTGGGATTTCAGCAGAAACTTTAGCTGAACAAGAAGAGGTAATCAAGAAACTTGGTATCACTACAAAGTCAGCCAGAGAAATTTTAATTTTATTTATGCAGAGTCAACTTGATGTTGCAGATGCAGCTAAAATCGCTCGTGTTGCTCAAGATTTAGCTGTTATTTCAGGACAGAACAGTTCTGATGCTGCTGTAACTTTAACAAATGCAATTGTTGCTCAGCGACCTGAATTGTTAAAACAATATGGAATAGTAAAAACAATAGATGATATTTATTTGAAATATGGTAAAGATTTAAAAATAGTTACCGAGAAAGTAGATAAATCTGGGAAAACAACGAGAAGTTGGTCAAGAGATTTAACCGAAGCAGAAAAGAAACAAGCTTTCTTAAATGAGATTTTAGAAGAAGGTAAAAAAGTAGCTGGAGTTTACGAAGAGGCAATGGGAGATGTTGGGAAAAAATTAACTTCTCTTCCAAGACTTATTGAGGACGCTAAAGATGCTTTCGGAAAAGCATTTATTCCAATAATAGGAAAAGCAGTTGACATATTATCAGAACTTTTAAAAAGATTCACTGACCTGTCTCCTGAAACTAAAACCATGATAACCCATATTGTAATGTTTGCTGCTGGTCTTGCTTTGGTTGTTGGTCCAATTTTAACATTAATCGGACTTTTGCCAACTTTAATTGCAGGTTTTGGGGTTTTATTAGGTCCTGTTGGTTTAGTTACTGGGGCAGTTACAGCTTTAGTGGCAACGATTGGAATTTTAGTCTGGAAACATTGGGATGAGATAAAAGCCAAAGTAACTGAAACAGTTAAAGCAATTATTGAAAAATTTGGTGGATGGGAAACTATCATGGGCAGAGTTAGGAATTTTATTGAAAATACAGTAAGACCAACAGTTGAAAAAATAACTGGAAAAGTAAATGAGTTAGGAAAGAAATTTGCGGAAGTTGGGAAAAAAATATCCGAAAAATTTATAGCTATAGAGCCGGATCTTATAGATGCAATAGATAATATGAAAGAGGCAATTAAGAAGTTTGGAGAAAAAGCAGGTCCTATTATAGAAAAAGGAATTGAATTTTTGGAATTATTAGCCAAAGCTGCAATAGATTCAATACCTAAAATAGTTGACAAGATAGGTGATTTAGTGGGATGGCTTGCGAAACTTGATCCAAGATGGATAGAGATAATGTTAGGAGTTATTGGATTTGTTGTTGTGCTTACAACTCTTTCGGTTGCCATAGGCAAAGTCTTAGGACTTTTTAAAATTTTATCATTACCCCTTGTAAAGATTGGGACTGTAATAGGTGGAATTATAGTATTTATTAAAACATTTGGAGCTGCAATTGTCGGGGCATTTGAGACTCTTTATATAGTGTTTTTAGGTATTCCAGAACCTATTACTAAAATAATATTAGCTATTATTGCTCTCATAGCAGTAGGGATATTGATTTGGAAAAATTGGGATAAAATAAAAGCTAAAGCAATACAAATCTGGGGAGCAATAAGGAATTTTTTAGTAAATCTTTGGGTTACTATAGGAGAAAAAGCTATAGGAATATGGAATTCAATAAAAGAATTTTTTGTAAATCTATGGGGAGGCATTAAAGAAACTATTATAACTAATTGGGATTCAATTGTAGAATGGTTTGGTGAAATGTGGGAAAGAGTAAAGGAAGTTTTTAAGAAAAAAGGAGAAGATATTTGGGCGTGGATGCGTGATTGGATTCCTTTTCTTAATATTATTGTAGAAAATTGGGATGAAATAATCGCTAAGCTAAAAGAGGGTTGGGATAAAATATTAGGATTTTTTATAGAAAAAGGAACTGCTATAAAAGAGTTTTTAGATGAAACTTGGGAGAGTATAAAAGAGAAAACAATTGAAGTTTGGGATTCAATTAAGGAGTTCTTTGGAGATATTTGGGAGAGTATAAAAGAGAAAGCGATAGAAATTTGGGAAGCAATCAAGGAATTTCTAATTAATATTTTCGATCCAATAAAAGAGAAAGCAATTGAAATTTGGACTTCGATAAAAGATTTCTTTATAGAAACTTGGGAGAGTATAAAAGCCAATATTATCGAAACTTGGAATTCAATAAAAGATTTCTTTGTTGAAACTTGGAATAGTATTATAACTGCAATAAATACTTTTAAAGAAAATTTTCTAAAAGTCTGGGATAAAATAAAAGAAGGCTTGAAAAGACCAATAAATGCAATGATCAGATTAATAAATAGTTTTTTTAGCAGAATTCAATCAGGTATGAATAATATGATAAGTGCTTTAAATAGAATAGGATTTAAAGTTCCTAGTTGGCTTGGGAAGATAATACCTGGACTTGCAGGTAGAGAATTCAGCATTAGTATATCTAAGATAAGTATTCCGAGAATTCCACAACTTCAACTTGGAGGCTATATAACAGAACCTGGATTTGTAGATGTAGGTGAAAGAGGAAGAGAAAGAGTTTTTCTTCCTGGAGGAGCAAAAGTTGTGCCTTTAGAAGGAACTCAAACTCAAAAAGTAGTTAAATATGTTATTGGAAATGTAACAATAGCAAATAATTTAATGAAAAGTGAAGAATTTATAAAAAAGATTGCAAGAGAAGTATCAGCAATTCAAGGAAAGGAAGTGACAATGTAAATGCCGCAAACAATTAAAATTAATGAATTAGATGTTAATACTGGTAATTATGAAACAACTATATTTACAGTTCCTTATTCAATAGAAAAAGAAAAAACAAAAAGAATAAATTTAAACATTGCTATAAAAGGAAACTCTCCAGATGATATATTAGCAAATTTTAAATTATTGATTAATGAGCTTTATAAAGTTAAAGATGAAAGTAAGGATTGTATTTTAGAAATTAAAGCTGATACTACCCATTCAACTTTTTTTGAAATTCTGAATTATGAAATATTAATGGAAAATTTAGATATAGTTAATGTTGATTTATTTGTAGATAACTTTGGGTATAGTGCTTCAATAGAAATAGGTAATGCAGGATCACCCCACGCAACAAAAACATTACCTGATTATTTTGACACCACTGCTTCAAAAGGAGATGTTTCTGCTTTTACAGAATTCTTTATGAAATTATTATCTGCAGATGATATTTATAATATTTATTATGGTTTAAAAAGCGAAAAATTAATTTCAGATATTACAAACTTCCTACCAATATTAGAGGCAGAAGACATTTATTTTTTTGATTTTTTCGAAGATGACGGAAAGTGGATTTTAAATAATGCCACAATATCTGGGGGACTTTTAAATATTAATATTGTTGGTGGTTATGGACAACGCATTCCAGATGCTGATTGGTTATCAGGTGTTGATGATGATTTTGAGATTGAAATAGATTTTAAACAAGATAGCACTCCAGAAGACAATACGATGGTAATATATTTATATTTAGTAGGAGATGCAAACCCAATTAAATTTTTCATAGAAGGTTATGACGATGAGATGCAGATTTATTATCCACCTTCAATTAGAGCATTTCAAGCATTTGTAGATGATACAAGTGGGCATACTGCTAAAATCAGACGAGTTGGAACAACTTATTATTATAGCATAGATGGTGGTAGTGAGATTAGTTGGGATTATGGAATAGCGAGGGCATTGGAATATATAAATCTTTCTATGGAAGGTTGCACAGGAGAATTTGATGATTTTAAGTATTATTGGGTAAAACAACCAATCTTAACTAATATGACTTCTACCGGAGACGCTGATTGTAGAGGAGGAAACAAAGCATATACTGATGCAACTTTTCCTACAGCAGGTTGGGCTACTTATATTACATTTACTCTTAATAATGCAAATTACAAGGGCAGATATTTAGTTCTTGTAAGATGTGAAAGTGAAAGTGAAAGTGATGATGTTATAAAAATAAGATTAAAATGTGGTAATTTATATAATGATGAGTATTCATTTAAAGCAACTGATGCTAATTTATGGCGTTTAATTGAGCTTGGAGAAATTCAAGTTCCTTATTCAGAAACACAAGCAGCCACTTCTGATTATGAAATTCAGTTGATAGGAAATGCAGCAGATAGAATAGGGATTGATTATATAGCATTAATTCCCATTGACGAAAGTTTTGGAATTAGAAAAAGCGAAGTTAATGCTATTTTACAAAATGAAATTTATGAAATAGATACTATTAAAAAAATTATTTCAACTTATGTTCAAGATGAAAATGATAATAATAATTATGATAGAGGCAATTTTGTTTATCTTCCTAAAGGCGATTGTAGAGTAGTAGTAGTTTCAGATAATAATGATGAAAATGTAATTACTGATCAGATGGCATTTTGGCTAAATTATAAAGCAAGATATAAATTTTTAAGGAGTGATTAAATGATAACACTCCGAATTATTGATACAAATTTTAATAATTATTTTCCTCAAAAAGTTGAAAATCTTAACTTCAAAAAAGTCCACTATGGTGGAGCTTCTGAACTTAGTTTTAAGCTTAATGAAAATCCTTCTTTCCAAAATCACAAAGTGGAATTATTTAACAATATATATCTTTATTATCATTCTAATTTAATTTGGCAAGGATACATCACAGAATTCCAAAGAGATTATACAAATTTAAACTACAACCTAAAAGCATCTGGACTTCTTATTGATTTTAAAAACAAAAGAATTAAAAAAACTTATATTTTAGATGATATAGGTGAATTTAAAAGTTGGAATGAGAAAAACAATAAAGAAAGTTCTGAAATTTTATATGGTTATTCTCAAGCAGAAGGTGAAAAAGGAGTTAAAATTTCTCTTTCACAAAGAAGTTATAATGCAGAAGAGGATGGATTATTTGAAATAAAAATTGATGAGAATATAGAGAGATTGAAGGCGAGAATATTACTCAATCAGCCTGCTAACTTTACTACAAAACTTATTACATTAGATGAAAATCATAACAACCCCAACGAAGAGATAAAATGGGAAAATGCTCAAAAAATAGATGAAGATGTAATAATTGATATTGATGAAAGAGCATTTTATGAAGGGACAGAAGAGGTAGGGGGAGGAACTTTTACAAAAAAGATTTATCCTTCTGATGATGCTGAAGTATATAACAGAGCGGCTGGAACTAATTTTGGTTCTTCTACACAATTAAGAATAAAAGAATATGTATATCTTCATAGAATTTTTATGAAGTTTCCTACTGCTAAAATTCCGCCAAACGCAACAATTTTATCAGCAACTTTAAAAGTTTATAAATTTCATCCTTATTGGGGTCCGAACGCTGATGGATATAGAGTGGCAAGTAATTGGTCTGAAGATACAATTACCTATAATAATCAGCCAGGAATAACAGGAAGCAAAATTTGCACTTATCTTGGACCACTTCCTGTTGGTTGGAAATCTATGAATATTTTTAGCACTTTTAAAAATTGGTGGAATGGAACTTGGGCAAATTATGGTTTGCGATTTAGAGCAAATACCACTTCAGGTATATTAGATAGATTTTATTCAAAAGAAGCAATATCTTCTTATCGTCCTTACATAGAAGTAAAATATTCAATTCCATTGATTCCAGGAGAGGAAGGTTATGATGTAGAAGTCAATAAAAGGTATCTTCAATTTCGAGTGGAATGCACATCAAATCAAGTTATTTCAACTGATAAATATTTTTCACAACTTGAAAATTTAAAATTGCTAACTTCCGATGACGAGATAAATGCTTCAAATATTTTAAAAGATTTATTGTTTAATCACACACAAAAATTAGACCGCAATACTTCATTAATTCAAGATTGTTTTAATTTTAAGGATATTGAATTGTGTGAAAGTTTAGATGGATGGTCGGTTAGTGATGCTGTTGATTTAACTCTTTCATTAGAAAACACAATTATAAAGGAAGGTTCTCATTCCATAAAAACTATAGTTGCAGCAAATAGTATAAATAAATATTTACTCAAAACTTTATCATCTACACAAAATCTACAAGATAAAAATCTATTTAGATTTTGGGTTAATTCTACAATAACTGGAGATATTTTAAAAGCAAAATTTGGAGAAAATTTAAGATATCAATTTGAGCCAGATTGGTCTTGTCAATATGAAGCAGACCAAGAACCGCCTGCTGCTGATCCAATTTGGACTTTAGCAGGAGTTGATTATGCTTCTGTTGCTGATGGAATTTTAACTATTAATAAAATTGCAGCAAATGAATGTAATTATAAAAGAGAAGATGTGGGACATAATACAAAGGGAAACACATTGATAACAAGGATGAAATGCACTAATGCAGCAAAAACAACTTTCCTTATATTGCGTGATGGAATAGTGGGAGCAGTAATGGCAATTTATTCTAATAAAATTGAGGATTGGTATGATGCAGCAAATTCTTATTCAATTGATATGACTGAATATAGAGAACTTTGGCTAACTATGAAAAGTAATTTTTGGATTTTATATGTAGATGGGGTTTTTGCCCTTTGTGGAGAAACTCAAACTTCAGCAGAAAAAACATTTCGATTTGGTATGGATAGTTCTGCAAATTTAGGAATATCTTATTGGGATTATGTTTATTATTACAATTTAGGATTTTTAAGAAATAAAAGAATAGAGAAAATAATTAATATTACAGGTAATATTTATGGATTTGATTTTACTTCTGACGATGGAAAATGGTATTTATCTGATGCTGTTATTACTGGAGGAGTTTTAGATATTGTTGCTTCTTTTGGTTCTGGAACAAGATATCCTGATATTGATTGGTTATCAGATGCTAATGATAATTTTGAAATTGAATTTGATTTTAAATTTGATAGTGTAGAAGCTGGAGATAAAAGAAAAGCTATTATGATATACCTAAATGGTGATACACATCCTATCTATTTCCAAGTATTGAAGGTAACAAATAAAATGAGTATTTATTATGACCCATATACCAAAGCAGAACAAAGTTATACCCCTGATACTAATTGGCATACTACGAAAGTGAGAAGAGTTGGAACAATTTACTATTTTTCAATAGACGGCGGAACAGAAATCTCTTGGGATTATGGTACAGCAAGAGCAATTAACTATTTTAAATTACGCTATACAGGTGTAACAGGAGATTTTGATAATTTTAAATATTCTTATAAAGATGCTTGGCAAGAACAAATAATAGATTTGAACAATTTCCCAATAGAAACAAGAGATGCTATTAAATATATACAATTCGAAGTTTTAACTAATGATGCTTTCACTTTCTATATTGATTGGATCAGAAGTAATTTTGAATTGACTTCTGCTTATTATAGGGATAGGACTGCTCCATTAAGTATTCTTGAAAATGCTTTAGCATATCAAGATTATGAATGGACTATAACAAAAGACAGAAAAGTTAAATTTTTTAAAGTAGATAGAAATAAAATTGATTATATCTGTCCTATAAAAAATCTTACATTAGAGGAAAATTCTGTCAGTTATTTCAGTAAAATATTTCTTGTCTATTTCGACGAGATGATGAAAAGACAAGAGATTGAATTAATAGACGAGGATTCAAAAATTCCTTTTGACAAAGAGCATGTAATTGGTCTGGGTGGAATTTCAGATGTAGGAGCAAAGGCGATTGGTGAAGCACAGTTTGAATTTCATAAAAAGCCGAGATATCAGGTTAGTTGTTCAGTTGAAGATTTTGTCTTTGACAAAAATGGTGGAAGAGTTAATCCAATTGAAATTGAACCTAATAATAATGTTAAATTTTTAGGAATTGCTAATTTGCCTATTTTTAGAATAATTAAAACTGATTATGCTGATGGGATTTGTAGATTAACTCTTGAAACATTAGAAGAAACAACTCCAAATATAATTAAAAGTGTAATTGGGGTGATTTAAATGTTAATAAGAGGAATAATAAGAGGATTAGAAACAGATAGGATGAGAGTATTATTAGAGAGAACTTCTTTAGATATAGATTATCCTACTATTCCTAAAAGAGAAATAATAAAAGAAGTAGTGGAGAGAAAATCAGCAGGTGTGAAAAGTAAGGAATCTCAACGAAAGTCTTCAAATATTCCTATAATAACTAAAACTTTAACTTCTAAAAAGATTGTTTCTAATTCAAAGATCACCACAGAAACAACACCTACAAGCACAACCCCAACTGTTATAACAAGAACGATAACAACTTATAGTAAAACTAAACCTTATGCAATATAAGGAGAAAAAATGCTTTCTCTTGATGATAGAAAAAAATTAATTGAATATTTGGATAAAAACAAAGATGAATTAAAAGATATCCAACAAGACATTAAACTTGCAAAAGAGGAATTAAAAACAAAACCTATTCAAGAAGTTTTAACTAAAAAAAGATTGGGTGAAATATTACATATTTTAATTTTATTCATGAGATTTATTAAATCAATTAGTGAAAACTTTGAGGAAGAATAATAATAAAATAAAATAAAACTAAAATTTAAATCAGTTTAACCTCCTTTTTAGGAGGTTTTTTATTTGCGATTAAAAATTTAAATTTAAGGGAGGAATAGTGGTAAAGGAAAAAGATAACAAAAGAAAGAAAGGTAGAATGAATAAAGATGATTTGATAAAAGAAATTATGGAAAGCAATCACCCTACAAGATATTTAATAGCAAGGATGTACATTGAATTTAAAGAACATTTTTTAATACTTAATGGCAAAGTTAATTTTCATGATAAATTTGTTTGGTTATTTATCGGTATTTTAGTTACTGGTTTTGTAGGAGGAATAATAGCGTTATTAGTTCAATATTTTATTTAAGAGAGAATTATGTATATTTATCACTTGCACAACTATAAACAAATAGGGCAGGAAAAATATTATAATGGAGTATGTATCAGATTTCTATTAGAAGATGACATTTATGCAGAGAATAATGGTTTAGATTTTTTTGACCTTAAATATGGGACAGCAAGTAGATATGAATTAAGAGATAAAATTTATCCTGATTTTATGACTTATAGGAAATGGATCGAACTATCAAACAACTATTCCAAAGTAATTTTAAGTTTAAATTTTGACACTTATTCTCAGAAATACAAAGAATTTTGTAAAAAGATTTTAAAACAATTCCCACGTAATAAAAATATAATAGTTAGTGCAGTAAACGAATGTTATGAGAAAAGAGGATCAGCAGAAAAAGTTTATCAGGCTACCTTAGAAGTCCACCAAGCAATACAAGAGACAGGGAGAAATTATCCGCTTGCGTTTTGGAATCAGAAGATAAAAACAAGCGGAGAAAAACAAGCACTTGAAACTTTATTAGATGATAGTAGAATAAAAGATATTTGCAAATATTTCGCTTTTCAATCATTAGAAACTACGAGTGCAAATGTAAACAAATATGTTTGGATCGCTAAATTAAAAGGGTTTTTTATAGTAGAGATAGAATTAGGAAATTTAGTAGATGATTACGATACACTTTTAAAGAGGTTTAAATTACTTAAAAGTTTAGAAACAGACGATGTGGTTATTATGTGTCCAACCATACATAAAAAATTATCAGATTTATCAAGCATTTGGGGGAAATATACCCTTTCAACTATTTATAATGGAGAATTTAATATTACTATTAAAAGTAAGCACCAAATAATACAATACGCCCAGCAATTTAAAACAAAAGGAGGAGAAGATATGAGATTAGAAAAATATTATTACAAAGGAAGATCAGAAGGTTTAATAAAATACGATAAGCAGGGTTATGGTATTAGATTTTTAAGAGCCTGTTTTGGACTTAATGATAGTAATGAGTTTGATGTTGTGTTGACAACCGAAGTAGAAGAATATCAATCTGCTAATGGACTTTTAATTGATGGTAAGGTTGGTCCGGAAACATTTGGAAATATGATCAAAGTTGCAGATTATCAAAAATACTATTGCTGGGTTCATTCACTTTGGGCAAGGGATATGTAATGGATTACAATAAAAAACTAACAACTAATTTTAAATGGGGAGAATTCTGGTCTGGTGATAAAAAACTTGGTGCAAAGTCAATAGAACCACCTAAAGAAATGTTTAACAGTATATTAGAAATGGCAAGACAAATACAACCTATAAGAACTATGCTAAACACACAAATTATTATTCGTTCCGGATATAGAACTCCAGAATGGAATAAGTTTTGTGGAGGTGCAAAAAGTAGTTATCATCTAAAAGGAATGGCTGTTGATAGTAAAGCATCTGGAATATCAGTTGTAAAATATGCTTTGTATTTGGTCAGATATACTGATTTCAGCGGTTATGGAGTTTACACATATCAGGACTTTGTTCATTCTGATATGAGGGAAAATTTTCTTGTTTTTAAACCTTAAAAAGGGAGGTGAAATAATGGATGTATTTGAAAGTTTAGGAAATATAGCATTTGATGTAGTTAAGATAGCATTCGCAGTTGGACTTATAATCTTTGTATTAAAAAAGATATTACCACCTAAAGCAGTAAAATATTTAGAGGATAATCCATTTGTAGTAAATATAATAGTTTTACTATTCTCAATGGGTTTACCATTTCTTGGAGCTTGGTTAAATGCTATGACATTTAAGTCAAAGGAGATGGTAGAATATGCTTGGATAGGTTTTTATTCTGCTGGTATTAATACATTCGGTTTTGAAACTGCCAAAAATATTCTAAAAAAGATTAGGAGCTAAAAAATAGTTAGCAATTTAATAATCGGTAGGGATAGTATCCTATTCCTATCCCTACCAGAATAGGAGATTATTATGAAGACAAAAATATGTAGTAAATGTGGAGAAGTAAAAAATCTAAATAAATTTGTAAAATCAAAAGGACATAAGTTTGGAGTTCATTCTATTTGTAAAGAATGTAAAGAGAAATACCTAAATGAATGGAGAAAAAATAATTATCATCGTTTTTGGTCAGCACGAACATTAATCCAACATAAAGGAAAAGGATTTTCAGTAAAAATTACTAAAAATGAATTAGAAAATATAGCGGAAAAAACAAAATATTGTCTTATCTGTGATTGTAAATTAGACTGGAAATTTGGCACAGGATTGAATGCTAATTCTCCCACTTTAGACAGAATTAATAACCAAAAAACCTTAACTTTAAATAATGTTCAAATTATTTGTAGTAAATGTAATAGAATCAAATCTAATATGTCAATGAATGAATTTATAGAATATTGCAAAATGATTTATAAAAAATTTTAATTTATGGCTTAATGGCAGCAGGATTATATGATTTAACAAATAAATAATTTAAATGAACGCAGTTCTATTTTATGAAGAATCATATAGCTATATAAGAATATAGAAAATTGGGGAGATATAGATTAATTTAATCTGTCTCCCCATTTTTTTTATTTTAAAATATTTTTTGAAAAACACTTGACAATTATACATTTATGATATACATTAATACTAAAAGGAGATTAGATATGAAAATTAAATTAATAAAATTAAGATGTAAAAGATGTGGAAAAATTTGGATCCCAAGAAAAGAAGAAAGACCTCGCACTTGTCCAAAGTGTCGTTCTCCATATTGGGATCAGGAAAGAAAATAAATTAAATTAAGATTTTAATGATTTTTTAATCTAAATAAAAAAACAAAAATTAATAAATTTTTGAAGAAAATTGAGTTAATTATTGTCTATGTATATAAAGAATATTAAATAAGTAATTCTTAAAAAATAGAATAAGAATTTTTAAAATATAAAGGAGCATGTTTATGGGAACTATTAAAAGAGGCATTAAAAACATAACAAGAAACAGATCTAGAAATATAGCAGTCTTGTTAATACTAACCCTTGCATTATCACTTTCTCTAATTATGATTAATATGGATTTTTCATC
>Ga0209979_1001422_pt1 | contig 26261 bp, 22 predicted proteins | sample AnhtaG_FD_183114 | JGI IMG/M metagenome (GOLD analysis project Ga0209979, IMG submission 183114) | Deep subsurface microbial communities from Anholt, Denmark to uncover new lineages of life (NeLLi) - Anholt_01485 metaG (SPAdes) (version 2) | ecosystem: Environmental > Aquatic > Marine > Oceanic...
CCAGCTCTTCTTCCACGGGCCTGTTCAGGAGGTGACGAGCGAGGATGGTCGCTATGTGCTGACTATCGCTCTTCCCTTCGTCAGCAAGGAGCAGCTTTCGCTGATGCGGCAGGGCGACGAGCTCATCGTCAGCGTGGGCAGCTTCAAGCGCAGCATCATCCTGCCGCGCATACTTCACGGTCTAAGCACGCTGGGGGCCAAGTTCGAGGGCAGCAAGCTGCGCATCGCCTTCGGTGAGGCCTCGCAGGAGGAAGACTCGCCATGATCGGCGGGACGGACGCTAGCGAGCCTGGGTCGCGTCGTGGATGATCCTGCCAACGTCCATTACCATAACCTGGTCGTAGACCGGGTGGCCCAGGATGGCCTCCCGATTGAGGGTGTAGGCGTTTCGCCGTCCCACCTTGTGCTTGGTGATGAAGAGGCCCTCCTCCAGCTCCCGCACGATCTGATAGACCGCGCGCTCCGTTAGTCCCGTGCTCAGGGCGATCTCCCGCAGGGTAGCCTGAGGGTTCTGGACGATGTGGAGGATCACCAGGCCGTGGTTGCTGAGGAAGTTCCATCTCTTGGGCATAGCCAACTCACCCTTCTCTAGAGGCGAAGCGGCTGCTTCGCCTCTCCTCTTGAACGCCTCTGGGCAGTCGCCGCTGGCGTCCCCCGAGTCTCAAATAGCCGGGCCATAGCTGGGAATCGAAACGGCGCTGCCTGCGGAGGACATGCCCGTTCAGTGAACAGGCGGCACGACTAGCAGGAGACATAGGTTTGGTCATGTCTTTGACATTTGGCCAAGAATTTTCACCTTTTTTCACCTTGGGTATTGACAAACGGTGTCAGGGCTGCTATCTTTGTTTCGTCAATATAGAGTTCCAATTCTATATTAGCAAGGTAAAAAAGTCATATTAGTAAACTGATATGTGCCCAGGAAAACCGGACTTGTCGGTTTCATTATGCAGAAAGAGCGCGCTTGTTGTCTAGTGGTGTAGTTCTATAGAAAAGGTTCTAGGAAACGTAATCGGGATTTTTCGATGGCAGGATAGAAGGAGAGACAGTACTTGAGAAGCGTCGGCGTACACGAGCCTCTCAGCCGGCCGGGGGACGTGACCGTCGGTGACCGCATCTTTCAGGACTTCGCCGAGCGTTACCGCCAGTACTTCCCGCGAGTGTTTGCCTATGTCTACGGGCGAATACGGGACGTCCAAGCAGCTGAGGACGTAGCATCAGAGGCCTTTGAGAGGGCCTTCGTCAAAGCGGATACCCTTCGTCACGAACAGGCCTTCGGTACCTGGCTATTCACCATCGCCAGGAATCTCCTCATCTCCTACTGCCGCAAACGCAACCGCTTTGGCGGCCCAGTCAACACTGATCTGGTGGACTCCTTGCCGGCGGACGCTACCCCTGAGGACGACCTTCTGGAGCGCGAGGAAGTGGCCAAGATCATGGAGCATGTCCGTGGGTTCCCGCGGAGGGAGCAGGACATCATCGCCCTCAAGTTCGACGCCGAGCTGACCAACGTGCAGATCGCCTCGATAATGAACCTGAGCGAAAGCAACGTGCGGGTCATCCTCTGCCGCACATTGCAAAAGCTAAGGAAGATTCTCCAGGAAGAGGGTTAGCTCTCCTCCTCAAGGACAAACCGAAGGTCCGCAGACCTCTCGTCCTCCGGCTGAATCGCCCATCAGGCATGCCCCATCGTGGCGTCGCGCCTTAGGCTGCCGCAAGCTGGCGGACGTGCTCAACCAGCAGTGGCAGGGAGGTGCCTGCCGGCGCCCGCAGGATGATATCGCATAGGGGGGTCAGGGGCGTCTCGTTGGGGTTGATCTCGATCAGTCTGCCGCCGCTCATCTTCACGTCCTGGGGGAAGCCGGCCGCCGGGTACACAACCGCTGAGGTGCCGACAAGGAGCATGCAGGTGCACAGGCTGGTCTGGCGGATGCACTGTTCCAGGGCGTCGGGGGGGATGGGTTCGCCGAACATTACCGTGTCGCTCTTCACCATGCCGCCGCACTGGGGGCACTTGGGTGGCAGCTCCTCGATGGTGAACTCGTCGAGGGGCCAGCGGGTGTTGCAGCCGATACAGCGCAGCTTGACGCGGCTGCCGTGGATCTCGGTGATGGCGACGCTGCCTGCCTGCTGGTGGAGGTTGTCGATGTTCTGGGTGATAATGTGCTGAAGCTGACCCAGTTGCTCTAGATCGGCCAGGGCGTAGTGGCCGGGGTTGGGCTGGGCCTGATCCAGGGCGTCGATGAGCTCCTGCAAGGGGCCGGTGCCGCTTATTCTCTCCTCCCACCACTTCTTCGGGTCGCGCATGAAGCTCTGGTAGCCCAGCATGTCGGGCTCGCCTAACTTGGTCCAGAGGCCGCCCGGCCCGCGGAAGGGAGGGATGCCGCTCTCCACCGAGTGGCCGGCCCCCACCAGGGCCACCACGTGGTTGGCGGCCACCACCAGGCGTGCCGCTGCCTCTATGGCTTCCTCGAGTTGCTCTTCGCTGGTCATCTCTTTCTCCTGCCTCTCAGGGCTGACCGCCTCGCCCCTCGACCGTTTCGCCCGGCCCGGCGGCCTGGCTGGGGAGCACCTGCACAACGACCGTCCTGTCGCGCGGCCCATCGAACTCGCACAGGAACACGCCCTGCCAGCGGCCCAGGGCCAGGCGCCCCTTGTCGATAGGCACCGTCAGGGAGAGCCCCGTCAGGGTAGACTTGATGTGGGCGGGAGCGTTGCCCTCCAGGTGGCTATAGCTGCCCTTGGTGGGGACCAGGGCCTCCAGTCGGTCCAGGATGTCGCGGCTCACTGAGGGGTCGGCGTTCTCGTTGATGACGATGCCGGCAGTGGTGTGTGGCAGGTACAGGTAGCAGACGCCTTCCTCTACGCCGCTGCGGCGGATGAGGTCGTTGACCCTGTGGGTGATGTCCTCCATCGCTTCCCTGCCCCTGGTGAAGACGTTTATGTGCGATAGCACGATCGATGCTCCTTCCCCTTTTCCGCTGCCTCATTATAGCGTGAACTTCCCCTATTGGCGCCAGCGTCGTTTTCTTGACGCCTGTGAAGCCGTCTGCTACGTTGCCGGCGAGAAGCCATGAAGAGAACGGTCATGACCATCGCTGGCTCCGACTCCAGCGGGGGCGCCGGCATCCAAGCCGACCTCAAGACCTTCGCCGCCCTGGGCGTGCACGGCACCTGCGCCATAACCGCCGTGACCGCTCAGGACAGCACGGGGGTACAGGCCATCCACGAGCTTGCGCCAGAGCTGGTGGCCGCCCAGATCGATGCTGTGGTGCGGGACATGGGCGTCGACGCTGTGAAGACGGGGATGCTGGCCAACGCGGGGATCGTTCGCGTCGTGGCGGAGAAAGTGCGGCAGCATCGCCTGCCGAACCTGGTGGTCGATCCAGTGCTGGCCGCCAAGAGCGGCGACCGCCTGCTAAGGGAGGACGCCCTGAACGTTCTGAAGGCAGAACTGCTTCCTCTGTGTACTGTGGTCACGCCCAACATCCCTGAGGCGGAGGCATTGGTGAACCGCCGCCTGGAGACGGACGAAGATCTGCAGCGGGCGGCCCAGGAGATAGCGGCGCTGGGGGCCAGGAACGTGGTGATCACCGGCGGCCATGCCTCGGGGCCTTGGGCAGTGGACGTTCTGTACGACGGCAAGGGCATTCGCCGCTTGTCGGCGCCGCGCCTGGCCACCCGCCACGGGCGAGGCGCGGGATGCACCTTCGCCTCGGCCATCGCTGTCTGGCTGGCCCAGGGGGCTAGCGTTGAGCGGGCGGTGGAGCGGGCCAAGGACTATGTGACGGAGGCCCTGGAGCATGCCTTCGCTCTGGGGAAGGGGCCGGGGTCGGTGCATCACTTCTACAGGTGGTGGGAGAGCGAAGCTCGTTGACTTTGGAGCGCCTATCTGCTAATCTGAAAGTACCAACTGAATAGAGCCGTGCGGGAGCTCGGGTAAGCCGGGCTGAGAGGGTGGCAAGCCGCCGCCGACCGTCGGAACCTGATCTGGGTAATGCCAGCGTAGGGAATCGGAAGAGACGCCCTGAACAACGCGCTGCTGGTACACCCAGCGGCGCGAATCTTTATAACAGGGAGGGCGTCTCTAGAAAGGAGCCAGTCATGGCTTCCAAGGACAAGCCGGTGACGCAACTGTATCAGGCCCGTCAGGGCGTGATCACCGACGCCATGCGGCGGGTGGCCGAGAGAGAAGGGCTGGAGCCGGAGGTGGTGTGCCGGGAGGTGGCCAGGGGCCGGATGGTGATCCCGGCCAACGTCAAGCATCTGGCCATGGAGCTGGACCCCATCGGCATCGGCCTGGCGGCAACCATCAAGATCAACGCCAACATCGGGAACTCCGCCGTCAGCTCGAACATCGAGCAGGAGCTGGAGAAGCTGCACCTGGCCGTACGTGTCGGCGCTGATACGGCGATGGACCTGAGCTGCGGCGGCGACATCGATGCCATCCGGGTGGCCATCATCAACGAGAGCACTGTCCCCATCGGCACCGTGCCCATCTACCAGGCGGTGACTCTGGTCGACCGGGTGGAGGACCTCACCGGGGAGGACCTCCTGGGGATGATCGAGCACCAGGCTCAGCAGGGCGTGGACTACATGACGATCCACGCCGGCGTCCTTCTGGAGCACATGCCGCTGGTGAGCAAGCGAGTGACGGGCATCGTCAGCCGCGGCGGCTCCATCCTCGCCCAGTGGATGTTCTATCACCACAAGCAGAACCCTCTGTACGAGCGCTTCGACGACATCTGCGACATCTTCCGCCGCTACGACGTGACCTTCAGCCTGGGCGATGGCCTGCGGCCGGGCTGCCTGGCCGACGCCAGCGACGAGGCCCAGTTCGCGGAGCTGCGCACTCTGGGCGAGCTGACCCATCGCGCTCGCGCCAGGGAGTGCCAGGTGATGGTGGAGGGGCCGGGCCACATCCCCCTGGACGAGATCGAGATGAACGTCAAGGTCCAGCAGGAGATCTGCGACGAGGCGCCGTTCTACGTGCTGGGGCCTCTGGTGACAGACATCGCGCCCGGCTACGACCACATCACCTCGGCCATCGGGGCCACCGTGGCCGGCTACGCAGGGGCCAGCTTCCTCTGCTACGTGACGGCCAAGGAGCACCTGGGCCTGCCCGACCTAGACGACGTAAGGGAGGGGGTTGTCACCTACAAGCTCGCCGCCCACGCCGCCGACGTTGCCCGCAAGCACCCGGGGGCGCGGGCGCGGGACGACGAGCTATCGCGGGCGCGCTACGACTTCGACTGGGAGAAGCAGTTCGCCCTCTCGCTGGACCCCGAAACGGCGCGCAGTATGCACGATGAGACCCTGGCTCCCGACGTCTTCAAGGGGGCCGAGTTCTGCTCGATGTGCGGGCCCAAGTTCTGCGCCATGCAGATCTCGCGCCACCTGGGCGAGGAGACGTCGAGGCAAGTGCAGACTGAGCAGGAGAAGCTGGCCAAGAAGCACGCCAAGTAAGGGTTCGTCCGGAAGGGGAATCGTTGCCATGGAAGACTACCTGGAGATCGCTGGCAAGAAGTTTCGCTCCCGCCTGATAGCGGGCACCGGCAAGTACCGCAGCACCGAGGAGATGCTGGCCGCCCTGGAGGCCTCGGGGGCGGAGATCGTGACCGTGGCTATCCGCCGCCTCAACCTGGACAACCCCAAGGAGAAGACCCTCCTGGACCTCATCGACTGGAGCAAGTACACTATTTTGCCCAATACCGCCGGTTGCCGCACGGTGGAGGAGGCCCTGTTCGCCGCCCGCCTGGCCCGCGAGGTCACCGCCTCCGACTGGATCAAGCTGGAGGTGATCCCCGACCCCAAGTATCTCCTTCCCGACGCGGTGGGCACGCTGGAGGCCGCCCAGGTGCTCATCGGCGAGGGCTTCACCGTTCTGCCATACATCCACGCCGACCCCATCCTGGCCCGTCGCCTGGAGGAGGTGGGTTGCGCCACCGTCATGCCCCTGGGCTCGCCCATCGGCTCGGGGCGGGGCATCTTCACCCTGGAGGAGATCCAGATAATCGTGGAGGAGGCCAAGGTGCCGGTGGTGGTGGACGCCGGTCTGGGGGTGCCCTCCGATGCCTCCCTGGCCATGGAGATCGGGGCCGACGCGGTGCTGGTGAATACAGCTATCGCCGAGGCGCAAGACCCTGCTCTGATGGCCGAGGCCATTCGCTTGGGGGTGGAGGCTGGGAGGAAGGCCTACCTGGCGGGACGCATTCCCAAGAAGGCTTACGCCTCCGCCAGCAGCCCCGTCGAGGGCGTGGTCCGGCCTGCCGCTGGTTCCTGATGAGGCTGCCCATCCCCTGCCTGACCCTTATCACCGACCGCCGCCTGTGCCAGAGCCTATCGCTGGGGGAGGCGGTGGCCCGAGCAGTGGCCGGCGGCGTCAACGTGGTGCAACTGCGGGAGAAGGATCTAGCGGCGGCCCAGCTCGTTCCCCTGGCCGACCGCCTGCGGGCGATAACGCAAGACAAGGCTCTTCTGATTGTGAACAGTCGTCTCGATGTGGCCCAGGTCTGCGGCGCTGACGGCGTCCATCTGCCGGAAAGGGGCCCGTCGGTGGCTGTGACCCGTCGCCTGGCGGGGGATGGTCTCATCATCGGGCGCTCCGTGCATAGCGCGGAGGAGGCGGTGAAGGCCCAGGAGGAGGGCGCGGACTACGTGCAGGTGGGGGCCATCTTCCCTACCCGCTCCCATCCCGGTCCTCCCGCTGGGCTGGGGCTCCTGGAGAGCGTCGCCGCCAGGGTGACCATCCCTATTGTGGCCGTGGGCGGCATCACCGCCGAGAACGTGGGCCAGGTGATGCAGGCAGGGGCCAGGGGCGCCGCCGTCATCTCCGCCATTCTCGATTCGCGCTCGCCCGGAGCGTCGGCCCGACGGCTGGCTGAAGCCTTGGTCGAGGCGGCGGCAGCGCCTGCCCGGAGGACGAGGACGTGATCACCGTCACTGTCAACGGCGAGAAGCGAGAGCTGAAGGGGCCAGTCAAGCTCACCGCCTTCCTGGAAACCCTCGACATCAATCCCCGCTACGTGGCCGTGGCCCACAACGAGACTGTCCTCCAGCGCCAGAAGTGGTCGGAGGTTGTCCTTCAGGACGGCGACGTGCTGGAGATCGTGCGCATGGTGGGTGGGGGCTAAGGAGCTTTTTTGCATGGCAGCTCCCGATGTGATCATCGTTGGCGGTGGCGTTATCGGCTGTGCCATCGCCTACTATCTGGCCGGGGCGGGTGTCCGGGTAACGATCCTCGAGCGGGGGGAGGTCGGCGGCGAGGCGTCGGGAGCCTCGGCGGGCATCCTGGCCCCACTGGAGCTGACTGTGGAGCAGGGCCCTCTCCTCGACCTATGCCTGGCCAGCATGCCGTTTCATCCCTCGCTGGCCGACACGTTACGCGAGGAGACGGGCATCGACGTGGAGTACCTGCGTTCGGGCATCCTGCGGGTGGCGCTGACCGACGAGGACGCCGACGATCTGCATGCGCTTGTGGAACGCCAACAGCCGCGGGACGTGATGCAGTGGGTGGACGCAGAGGCGCTGCGCCGTCTGGAGCCGCGATTGGCGGCGGCTCGCGGGGGTGTGTACTCCCCTCACCTCCACCAGGTGAACGCCCACCGCCTGACCCAGGCGCTGGCCCAGGCGGCGGTCGCTCGCGGCGCTGCCCTGCGCCAGGGTGTGGCGGTGACAGGATTCGTGACCAGCGGCTCGCGGGTGAGCGGCATGCGGACTGACGACGGGAGGATGACGGCGGGGCATGTGATTCTCGCCGCCGGCTCCTGGACGGGCGCGCTCGGCCGGCGATTGGGCGTGATGCTGCCGGTGAAGCCGATGCGGGGGCAGATGCTGGCCTTCGCCGACTTCTCCTCGCCGCTGAGGCACATCCTGTTGGGAGAGGATGGCGGCTACCTCGCGCCCAAAGCCAACGGCTTCCTTTTCGTCGGGGCGACAGTGGAGGACGTGGGCTTCCGCAAGAACACCACGGCGAAGGGTCTCGCCGGCCTGCGGAGGATGGCCGCCGCTCTGGTGCCCAGTCTGGCCTACGCCGAGGTGGCCTCGGACTGGGCCGGCCTGCGGCCGGGCTCCCCCGACGGCCTGCCCATCCTTGGCCCTGTCCCCGGCTGGGAAGGGTTGAGCGTGGCGAGCGGCCACTTCCGTAAGGGGATCCTACTGGCGCCTATCACCGGCCGCTTGATGGCCCAGTGGCTAACGGAGGGCAAAGCGGAGATGTCCCTGGAGCCGTTCACGCCTGGCCGCTTCGCTGCCAGTGCTCGTTGATCCTCTCGGCGAGCCGCCGGGCCGCCTCGCGCACGTTGGGGGCGGCCACCACCGCCCCGATCACCGCAATCAGATCGACCCCCGCCTCTAGGACGGCGTCGATGTTCTCTTCGCTGATGCCGCCGATGGCCGCCACAGGGATGTGGACCGCCTGCTTGACGGCGCGGAGCGTGTCGAGGGTGGCCGGTCGGGTATCGGCCTTGGAGTCGGTGGGAAAGAGGCGTCCCACCGAGACGTAGCTGGCGCCGTCGGCCTGGGCGCGCAGGGCTTCTTCGACGTTGTTGGTGGAGCAGCCGATGATGGCGCTCGGCATGAGCCGCCGCACGACGCTCACCGGCAGGTCCTTCTGGCCGACGTGCACGCCGTCCGCTTCCACCGCCAGGTCCAGGTCCAGGTGATCGTTGATGATCAGTGGAACAGCGGCCGGGGCGCAGATCTCTTTCAGCCTTCGGGCCACGGCCAGTTGCAGGCCCTTCTCGCGCTGCTTGTCCCGCAACTGGACAAGCCTGGCCCCGCCCTCGATGGCCTGGCGGGCTATCTCCTCCTCGGGGCGACCGGCGGCCACCTCCGGGTCGATGATGAGGTAAAGCCCTCGCGGTAGGGAAGCGATTCTATCTTTCATGGCAGCCCATGCAATAGAATGATAGCAAAGCGCGTTCTTCGCCGAAAGCTTATGGGACGTTATCAACGAGCCTTTCTGATAATAGGCATCTTTCTGGTGCTGTCCGTGGCCCTTCTCGCCGGGCTGTGGGCCAACAGGTACACGCGGGTGGCCCTGACGACGGCCTCGATGATGCCTGACCTGTTCGTTGACCTGCCAGTAAGCCCCCTGAAGCTGACGACCTCCGAGCCCATCAAGGAAGAGGTGACCTTCCACTATGGCTCGCGGGAGGTGGTGGCCGATCTCTATCGGCCCAACGACGGCGGTCGCCACGGAGCGGTGGTGGTGGTCATCGGCGCTGCCCCGCGGGCGCGCACCGACCCGCGGGCGGTGCGCCTGGCCAGCAGTGCCGCCCGCGCCGGGGTTGTGGTGATGGTCCCCGACCTGAAGCATCTTCTGCGCGACGAGATGGTGCCGGAGGAGGTCGAGGCGCTGGTGGCCGCCTTCCGCTACCTGAGGGGGCAGGAGTTCGTGGACGCGGAGCGGGTGGGCTATTTGGGCTTTTCGGTGGGGGCAGGCATGGCCCTGGTGGCGGCCAGCGACCCGCGCATCAGCGAGGATGTGGCCTTCTTCGGCTCCTTCGGCGGCTACTACGACCTCTTCGACGTGATCGCCGCCATCACCAGCGAGACCATCACCGACGACGGCCAGCGGGAGGACTGGGATCCCGACGACAAGACGGTGCGCGTCCTCCAGCGCAGCCTGATCCACTATGTCGATGACGCGGGCGACCGCGACATCCTGTTCCGCATCTTCCTGGAGGATGACGAGTCGGCGAGGCAGGAAGTGGGCGAGCTCTCTCCCCGCTCGCGCGTCATGTTCGACGTGCTGGACAATCGCGACCCCGATCGGGCCCAGGAGCTGCTGGCCCGGCTCTGGCCGCAGGACGTGGCGATCCTGCGGCGCCTTTCACCGAGCGCCAGCATCGACGGCCTTCAGGCGGAGCTAATCATCGTCCATGACCGTCAGGACAAGTTCATTCCCTACGTGGAGTCGCGGCGGCTGGCCGAGGCAGCGGGAGAGCAAAACGATGTTTACTACGCCGAGCTGGACCTCTTCCGTCACGTGGACCCCACCGTCACCGCCAATCCGCTCTCCTTTCTGGCCGACCTCATCGAGCTCTTCTTCCAGGCCTACCGGCTGATGCTGCAGCTGGTCTAGCGCCTGAGGGAACTTTTTCCCTCGCCCCAACGTCCTACCAGCAGAGAATCCAAGCGCCTAGGGATGGCGCGGACTCCGGAGGTGTTAGGATGATTGGCATTTTGCGAGGGACAGCCGTTTTCGCTGGGGCGCTGGGTGCGCTGCTCCTGTTGGCCCAGTCGGCGTTGGCGGACGGCATAGTCATCCCTGAGCCGATAGAACCGATCCCGCCAGACCACATTGTGGTTCCGTTCCTGCCCATCAAGTACCACCGGGTGCAGGTGGAGATCGACAACCAGGTGGCGCAGGTCGAGATCGACCAGGTGTTCCTCAACGAGGGCGACTTCGAGCTGGAGGCCACCTATGTCTTCCCTTTGCCTGAAGACGCCGCTATATCCGACTTCGCCATGTATGTGGATGGCGAGCGCCTGGAGGGACGCATCCTGGACAAGGAGAAGGCCCGCGCCATCTACGAAGACATCGTGCGCCGGCGGCAGGACCCGGCGCTGCTGGAGTACGTGGGCCGGAATATGTTCCAGGCGCAGGTATTCCCCATCCCGGCCCATAGCGAACGGCGCATCCAGATCGCCTACACCGAGGTGCTGAGCCAGGATAGCGGCCTCGTTCGCTTTGTCTACCCCCTGAACACGGAGAAGTTCTCGCCTCGGCCGCTGGAAGAGGTGACCATCAGCGTGGACGTGCGCTCCGAAGCCCCTATCAAGGCTGTCTACTCGCCCAGCCACGACATAGCGATCAGCCGCCTGAGCGAGACGCACGTCACCGCCAGCTATGAGGCCAGCGACGTGACCCCCAGCACCGACTTCGAGCTGTTTTACTCCCTCTCCGCCGAGGACATCGGGGCGAGCCTCATCACCTACCGCCAGGGGGATGAGGATGGTTTCTTCCTCCTGCTGGTGGCGCCCAAGGCGGACTTCGGCCAGCAGGAGGTGGTGGTCAAGGACGTGATGGTGGTGGTGGACGTCTCGGGCAGCATGGCCGGGGAGAAGCTGGCGCAGGCCCAGGAGGCCGTGCAGTTCATCCTCGACCACCTCAACCCCGACGATCGCTTCAACATTCTGGCCTTCAGCACCAGCGTCGACCTGTACGCGTCGACCCTCCAGAGCGCCAGCCGGGCTGACGACGCCGAGGACTTCGTTCGAAGGCTGACGGCTATGGGCGGCACCAACATCAACGATGCGTTGCTGCAGGCCCTGGAGAAGCTGCCCGGGGAGCGGCCGGAGATCATCATCTTCCTGACCGATGGCCTGCCTACCGTAGGCGTTGAGGAGGCGGGGCCGATCATCGCCAACGTTCGGGAGGCGGCTGGCCCGACGGTGAGACTGTTCGCCTTTGGCGTAGGCGATGACGTGAACACGGTGCTGCTGGACAGCATCGCCCAGGAGAATCGGGGCACGAGTGACTACGTGCGGCCAGGCGAGGACATCGCTCAGGTAGTCTCGGGCTTCTACGAGAAGGTGAGCACGCCCGTGCTCACTGACATCAGCCTGGACTTCGAGGACATCACCGTCCTCGAAGTGTATCCGCAGCCCCTGCCCGACCTGTTCGCTGGCTCCCAGCTTGTCGTCGTGGGCCGCTATCGAGGCGAGGGAACGGTCAGCCTGGGCCTCAGCGGCGTGGCGAACGGTGAGGAGCAGACCTTCTCCTACGGCGGCCAGGTCTTTCCGGTGGAGTCGAGGGAGATGGACTTCCTGCCCCGCCTGTGGGCCACCCGCAAGATCGGCTACCTGCTGAACCAGATACGTCTGTACGGGACGGAGCAGGAGCTTGTGGATCAGATCGTGGACTTGAGCCTGCGCTACGGGGTGATGACCCCTTACACATCCTTTCTGGTGGAGGAGGAGGAACTCGAGATCTTCTCGCCAGAAGGGCGAGAAAAGGCCGCTTCGGACCTGGGGCGGGACCTGCCGGGGATTTTCGCGCCCGTAGCTGGCATTTCTGCTGTGGAGGGCGCTGAGACCATCGAGGAGTACCGCCAGGCTGATGCGGTGGCGGACAGCGGGTCGGCCAGGGCCAAGGTGGTGGGAGACAAGACCTTCGTCCAGCGCGACGACGCCTGGATCGACAGCCGCTATCAGGAAGGGATGGCCATCAGCAGGATCGGCTTCGGCAGCGACAACTACTATCAGCTCCTGGGGCAGCGGCCCGATTGGGGCTCCTACTTCGCCCTGGGCGAGCACGTGATCTTCGTGGTCGACGGCCAGGCCTACGAGGTCACCGAGGGCGACTACCCGCCGGTGGATGTGCCCGCCAACCCGGACGTTCCCGACCCTGTGGGGCCAAACCCAGATCCCGCGCTGCCTGCGACCGTCCGCGGTGACGGCGGCACCAACTGGGCGCTGATGGCGGCCCTCAGCGCCGTTGGGGCTGTGGCAGTAGCAGGGGCAGGCGGCGTGCTGGTGCGGAGCAGAGTTCGCCACAGCAAGGAGGGCTCGCAGAGCTAGACGGACCCGTCTGCCAAGACGTAGCGTAGCGCCTGCCTTCTCGATGCCCTTGACGGCAGGGAAGGCAGGCGCTATTTTGGCTTCGACTGGCTGGTAGGCATAGGACATGCGCGGCTAGTCTGGCTGCCTCAGGAGCAAAGGTAGGTCTTGTCCCATGAAGGCGCTGTACGTGAATCTGACCGCCCCCCGAATGCTGTCGACTCGAATGCTCGCTCGCCTGTCCAAGAGGGGGGCCTATTTCGGCCCCTTGGCTCCCCTGCAGCAGGAAGATGTTGCGTGGCCACCCGCGCTCGAGCTGCACCATGTGCGCGTCCGCAATCGGCTTGGGGGCATCTGTGGCTCGGACATCCACTTCGTCCAGGCCGACGGCGACTTTCGCATCGCGCCGGCGGCTCTACCGGGAATCACTCGCATCTACCTCGGGCACGAGCTCGTGGGCGATGTGGTGGAGGTAGGGTCAGAGGTCAAGGGCTACAAGGTGGGCGACCGAGTGGCGGCCCAGACCTTGGCCGGGAGCTGCCTGGGCCAGGGCAGGGAGCCGCTCTGCCCGTACTGCGCGGTGGGGAACTACGCTCTGTGTGAGGAAGCGCGGCAGCAGGACCCCCACAGCGTCGGGGGCGGGCTTGCCGAGGAGTGGGTGACGCACGAGGGCAGGCTGTTCCACGTGCCCGACGACCTGAGCGACGAGCAGGCCGTCCTCTTGGAGCCGGCGGCCTGCGGTCTGCGAGCGGCCTTGCGGCGGCGGGCACAAGCAGGCGACCGGGTGATGGTTATCGGCTGCGGCACGATAGGGCTGATGACTCTTCAGTGCATCCGCGCCGTCCAGCCCGACTGCGAGATCACGGCCCTGGCCCAGTTCGACTATCAGGCGGATATGGCCAGGAAGCTGGGAGCCAGCAACATCATCATGCTGGGTAGCGATGCCTACGGCGAGGTGGCCCGCCTGACTGGCGGCCGCGTGTATCGGGGACGGCTGGGGAATCGGACCATCGTGGGCGGCTTCGATCTGGTGTACGATTGCGTGGGCAAGGCGCAGACTCTGCGCGATGCCCTGCGTTGGGCGCGGGCTGGCGGGGCGGTGGTTCTGGTGGGCGTGAACCTGGCGCCCATGCAGGTGGACCTGACGCCTGTCTGGTATTCGGAGGTGGAGCTCGTCGGCATAATGGCTCACGGCGGCGAGGACTGGCAGGGGGAGCGGATGTCCACCTTCGACCTGGTCGTGCGCCTGCTCAAGGAGGGGAAGCTGAACTTCGAAGGCTTCATAACCCATCGCTTTCCTCTGTCCGAGTACCGAAAGGCGTTCATGACGGCCATGGACCAGCGCGGTAGCCACCCCTTTAAGGTCATCTTTGACCACGGGGCCCAGGCGTCTGAAGGGAGGTAGTTGCCATGCCCAAGCTCATGGCCGGGGCAGCCAAGAGGATCATCACGCCGGAGGTGAACCTGCGCCTGGCGGGATACGGGCCGATCTTCAGGCCCGGGCCTTGGGGCCACCGGGTCGCCAGCGGCGTTCACGACGACATCTTCGCTCGCTGCCTGGCCCTGGGCGACGGCGAGAAGACCCTGGCCTTCGTCGTCCTGGACCTCGTCAGCTTGTACCAGGTCGACATGGAGGCTATCCGGGAGCGAGCGCGCGAGAAGACGGGGCGGGAAGGCCTGATGGTGGCTGTCGGCACTACCCACAACCACTCGGCTCCCGACGTGATCGGGGCCTACGGCGGCGTGCCCAGGCGCTACAAGCGGCTCATCCACGAGCGGGCATCGGACGCTGTAGCCGAGGCGGTGGCTAACATGGCGCCGGCGCGCATCGGCTTCGCCACGACGCGGGTGGAGGGCATCGTCAAGAACAACCGCGACCCGGAGGCGGGGCCGGTAGACGAAGAGGCGGCGGTGATGCTGGTGGAAGGGAAGGACGGAGGCACCCTGGCGGTGCTGGTCAACTTCGCCTGCCACGTCGACGTCCTGGGCAGGCGCAATACTCTCGTCACCGCCGACTTTCCGGCCTACCTTCGGCGCGACCTGGAGCGAGAACGAGGCGGGACGGCCATCTACTTCAACGCCGCTCAGGGGGACATCTTTCCCCGCCAGACCGTCGAGGACCACGATGACGAGAAGGGGCTGCGTACGTTCGAGGAGGCGGAGGCGGTGGGCTCTGCCATCGCCAAGGCGGTCCTGGACGCGCTACCGAAGGCGAAGCTGACCGCCGATGTGACCCTCGACGCGCGGGTCACCTATCCGGAGGTGGCGATCGAGAACCGCATGCTCAAGATTGCGCGCCTCCTGCGGATGATCCCGCGCAAGCTCTACAAGGGCCGCGCCCGCTCGGAGACGTGGGTGGTCAAGATCAACGACGCCCAGATCGTGACGCTGCCCGGGCAGTTCTTCTGCCGGCTGGGGCTGGAGGTGAAGGAGCAGATGAAGGGGACGTACAAGTTCCTCTTCGGCCTGACCGGTGACGACCTGGCGTACGTGCTGCCGCCGGACGAGTGGGACCCCAGCCGAGAGGGGGAGGAAGAAGCTCTCTCCCTGGGCATCAACACCTGGCCGACGATCAAGGAGCAGCTGCCGCCGCTGTAGGGCCCGAGAAGCACCTGTCACGCCCGCTTGGGGGGGACGGAGCCCTCCCTTGCCAGCCCTCCCGCCTGCGAGTAGTATTGGGGGCGTCATAAGAGGTAGGGAAGCGAAAATGGCTACAGCGATTAAGGTTCCGAGCGAGCGGCATTACGTGATTGGCATTGCAGTGCTGATAGTTGGCATTGCAGTGTTGATAGCCGGCTTTGTTGTCTTTGGCGTTTTCTTGTTCACCCGAATAACCAGTATGGCCCCGGACATCCAAGTCGTCGTTCCTGGAACGCAGGAAATCCACCTTGCAGACTCGGGTAAATATACGGTGTTCTATGAATATCGAAGTGTCGTAGACAACAAGGTTTACTCAACCGGAGAATCTCTATCCGGCATGATTGTCACCCTCAAATCCAAGGAGGACTCTCGCGAAGTTGCAATGTCAAGTCCGTCTGGGACTAGCACGTATGAAATCGGAGGGCGTGCTGGCGTGTCCATGCTCGAATTTCAAATTGAGGAACCGGGGACTTATATTCTCAGTGCCGACTATGTCGGTGGTGGCGGTGGGCCGGACGTCGTACTCGCCATTGGCAAGTTCAGCATCTTGGGCACGATACTTATAGCCCTGGGCATATTCTTTGGGACTCTCATTGTCGGCGGGGGGACTCTCGTTGTCGGCGGGTTCATCACCGTGAGAGCGTTCCTCGAGAGACGGAGAGCGACCACCCAGATGGTGGCCGGGCAGTGAGCAGGCGCACAATGACTTGGATTGGTCATCGTCTCTGCCGGACGAATGGGACCCCAAGCGAGAGGGGGAGGAGGAAGCGCTCTCCCTGGGCATAAACACCTGGCCGGCGATCAAGGAGCAACTGCCGCCGCTGTAGCGCGCGAGAAGCACCTGTCACGCCCGCTTGGGGGGGACGGAGCCCTCCCTTGCCAACCCTCCCGCCTGCGAGTAGGATGGGGGCTGTCAAAGGCTGATTCGCGGGAGGTGGGCCATGAGGTTTCCCTGGCGGTACGTGTTAGTCATTGGGGCGCTGGCGGTAGCTTGCCTGGTGGTGGCGGCGTGCGGCGGCGAGGGCGAGGAGGAGGTCGCTACCGCGACGCCCACGGCGACGGTCACAGTCACCCCCACGGTGACGCCCACGGCGACGGTCACAGTCACCCCCACGGTGACGCCCACCGCAACCGCAGCCGCGGGCAGCGTGCCCATGTTCCGAGGCAACCCTGCCCACACCGGCGTGAACCCGGGCCCGGGCGTTGAAGGCTCGCCAAAGCTGCTCTGGCGCTTCCCGACGGACTTGCCGGTTAGCTCGTCCCCAGTAGTGGTCGAGGGCGTCGTCTACATCGGCAGCATCGACAATCACCTGTACGCCCTGGACGCGGCTACCGGAGACCAGCGGTGGCGCTTCCAGACAGGCAGCAGGGTTGACTCCTCCCCGGCCGTGGTGGAAGGGGTGGTCTACATCGGTAGCGGGGACAGCTACGTCTACGCACTGGAGGCGGCCACGGGGGAGGAGCGCTGGCGCTTCGAGACGGGCAGCGCGGTTTGGTCCTCCCCGGCGGTGGTCGGTGGGGTAGTCTACATCGGCAGCTCGAGCGGTTACCATCCGGTTTTCAATCCTTCTGGCGCTGGAACCCCATACCTCTACGCGCTGGATAGTGCGACGGGGGAGGAGCGCTGGCGCTTCGAGACGGGCGGCGACGTTGACTCCTCCCCGGCAGTGGTGGATGGGGTGGTCTACATCGGCAGCACGGACAACTACGTCTACGCCCTGGACGCCGCTACGGGGGAGCAGATCTGGCGGTCCGAGACGGGCGGCGTCATTTTGTCGAGCCCTGCGGTGGCGCACGGAGTGGTCTACATCGGCAGCTGGGATAGCTACGTCTATGCCCTAGACGCCGCGACAGGGGAGGAGCGCTGGCGCTTCCCGACGGGCGACTACGTTGAGTCCTCCCCGGCGGTGCTGGACGGGGTAGTCTACATCGGCAGCGTGGACAGCTACGTTTACGCCTTGGACGCCGGCACGGGGGAGCAGCTCTGGCGCTTCAAGACGGGGTTCTGGGTTCAGTCGTCCCCGGCGGTGGTGGACGACGTCGTCTACGTGGGCAGCAACGATGGCTACGTCTACGCGCTGGACGCGGCGACGGGCAAGGAGCGCTGGCGCTTTGAGATGGCCGCGGTTGGTTCCTCCTCCCCGGCGGTCGTGGACGGTGTAGTCTACATTGGCAGCCTAGACGGCTACGTCTACGCCATCACTGAGGAGTGACGGGGTCAGCCTGAGCGCCGGCCGCTAGCCGGCCAGGGCGCCGTAGATCCCTCGCTCGCTTCCCGGTATGAGGAAGGCGCCGCAGACCTTCTGGTAGTATTGAGTTGGCCCTACGCCGCCGATGACGGCATAGGCGTAGCCCATCTCCCGCATTGCCTCCAGGCAGCGAAAGAGCAAAGCCGCACCCACTGCCTTGCCGCGAAGATCCCGCTGGACACCGGTGGGCCCGAAGAAGTTGCGGCGGGTGCACTCGTACACGGCGAATCCGACGACTGCGCCCCCTGACGTGGCCACAAATGCGCTTATGGGCAGGCGGGTGAAAGCGACGTCAACCTCTACTGCCCAGAAGGCGTTACCGAACTCGGTCTCCACGAAGTCTCGCAGCCGTGGCCGGTCCCAGGGCTCGGCTCGTCTGATCACCACCCCGGCCTCTTCTGCCCGCCGATAGTACTCCTGGGGGCTGGGGAGGTCGTAGAGGCGAACGAGCATGTCGGGCATCGCAGCGTCGCTCTCGGGACTAGTACTCGGGGAACTTGACCCCTTCGAACCAGACAGCATTCGCGGTGGCGCCGTCGGGCGGGTTGAAGTTGGCCTGGCCGTCGATGATGACGTCGAGGAGGGCAGGCTTGCCCGAATCCACCGCTCGCTTCAGCGCGGCGGTGAGGTCTTTGGGGTCCTCCACGCGCTCGCCGTACCAGCCGGCCGCTTCGGCCATCTTGTCGTAGCGCACGTCGGTGAAGTCCACGCCGATGTAGCGCTTGGCGAAGCTGCCGTCCTGGGTGTTCTTGATCATGCCGAAGGCGCGGTCGTTGTTCACGATCATGACCACGTTGGTCCCCAGGCGGACGGCGGTCTCCAGCTCCTGGACGTTCATCATGAAGAAGCCGTCGCCGCAGATGGCATACACCGGCCGGTCGGGGCAGACGAGCTTGGCGGCGATAGCCTTGGGGAGGCCTCCGCCGCCCATACCGGAGTCGCAGGACCAAAGGTAGGCGGAGGACTCGTACATGTGGGTCAGGTAGTGGGCCCAGATGCTGGTGTTGCCGCCGTCGGTGACGAAGAGGGCATTCTGGGGGAAGAAGGCGCGGGCATCCCTCACCACGCGCAGGGGGTGCATGGGCACAGCGTCGGAGCTGGCGAGATTCTCGAAGTTCTGCAACCAGGCGGCCTGGGCGGCCCGATACTGGGCGAATTGAGGGTTCTCCTCTCGCGGCTCGATCATGGTCTCCAGAGCGGCGTTGATGTCGCGCAGTGTGGCCTTGGCGTCGCCGAGGATGGCCAGGTCGACCTGTCGGTTCTCGGCGATGCTCTCCGGGGCGGTATCGATCTGGATGATCTTCTGCTGGTCGGGCTGACCCCACATCGGCGGCTTACCCCACAGGTCGAAGGCCCCCAGACGGGAGCCGATGACCAGCGCCAGGTCGGCCTGGGCGTGGGCGGCGATGGCTCCGAATCCCAGGGGGATGAGGTACAGGGGATGGTCTTCGGGGATGGCGCCGCGGGCGGTGACGCCGGTGGACATGGGGCATCCCAGCAATTCGGCCAGGGCGATGATCTCGGACGTGGCTCCCGAGCGCAGGGCTCCCCCGCCGGCGTGAATGACGGGGCTCTTGGCCTGGGCGAGCATCTCGGCGGCCTGCTTGACCAGCTGCGAGTCGCCGGTGGGAGGGACGGTGGGGCGATAACGTGCGGGCGGCAGGATGTCGATGTCGTCTTCTTCGCCCTCCTCGAAGAGGATGTCCACCGGCAGGTCAAGGTGGACGGGCCCGGGCCGGCCGGTGGTCGCCTGGCGAAAGGCCTCCTGCACCATCGCGGGTATTCGCTTCCAGTGAGAGACGAGGGCATTCCACTTGGTGATGGGCTTGAACAAGCCGAGTTGGTCGCATCCCTGGGTGGAACCGTGGTCGGGGTAGGATTTCCAGGTCTGGGTCTGGGCGGTCAATGCCAGGATGGGTATGCTATTGACGTAGGCCTCATAGACGCCCGGCACGAGGTCGACTGCGCCCGGGCCGACTGTGCCCAGGCAGACGCCGACCTTCCCGGTCAGGCGCGAGTAGGTGTCGGCCATGTGGGCGGCTGCCTGCTCGTGGCGGGTCATGATGAAGTCGACGCCTTCCTCTCGACCGAAGCGATGGATGGCGTCCAGGATGGTGGTTAGCTGGCCGCCGGGGATGCCAAAGATGAAGCGTACGTCCTCCTGGATGAGGCATTTGACCAGGACATCGGCTCCCAATATCTTGCTCACAGCGCTCTCCTTTCTGTCCCTCACATAATCCATAACTGGGCTGGGGTTGTCAAACGGCGGCGATGGGGTTCTGGTGGCCTGCTATCCGGCGATCGTCCGGCGGCAGCGCGAAGCGGCGTCAGGGGCCGAACGTCCAGGTGGCTCCGCTGGGGTCGGTGACGAGGACAAGGGGGCAGCTGAACTGCTCCAGCTGGGCGAGGTCGCTTATGGCGGGCCTGTCGGGGATGAAGCGGCTCCAGACCTGACCGGCGCCGAGGACATAGATCACCGCCACCTGGCCGCTGATGTCGGCGGTGGCCGTCTCTATGTCCTGCGTGGGGCCTGCATAGCAGACACTGTTCCATCCCGGCTGCAGGTTCACGATCGTGAGGGCTGTGCCGGAGATCTCCTGCTGCCAGGTAGCGTCGCTGCCCATGAGAATGAACAGCGAATCGTAGGGGTTGAGAGTGGCGATGGTGCTGACGTCTGGCCGGCCGGTGAACCACTTGTCGAACTGTTGATCGGGCCTCAAACGGTAGATGGCCACGACGCTGTTCAGGGCGTTGGCCAGAGCGCTCTCAAGGGGCTGCTTTGGCCCCCGGTAGCAGACAGTGTTCCAACCGTGCACCAGGGAAACGGGGAATATGTTGTCGGGTGGGGGTGGGCCTGGGAACAGCTCCGGCCCGAAGCCAGCGAAGAGGGCATCGGCATCGCCTTGATAGGCGTCGGAGGTGATGCCTGCGACCACGGCGATGGGCTCATCGGAGATGATGACCGCGGCCCCCTCAAAGTCGTCTGGCAATAGTGGGTCAGTATGTTGGTCGAAGGTCTTGGAGCCCGTCACGGCGTCGCTGAAGCTCGCAGAACCTCCGCCCAGCGCGTCGCCGTGGTAGGTGACTTCGATGTTGGCAGTACCGCCGTCGGCCACCTGAACGCGGAACCAGGAGTTCCAGCCGGCGGCATCGCCGAATGGTCCCTTCCAGCCGGAATTCTTGTAGAGCACCGGTAGCCAAACGCTGGTGGAGGCCGCCGATTGGGGGATGCCCGTGAAGGCCTTGAAGGAGGCCTTGTCCGGGAAAGCCGAGGCCGTCGTCTGGATGACCGCCAGCGGCTGCTCACCAGTGATGACGGCCGAGCCAACGAAGCCATCGGGTAGCTCGGCTTCCAGGGCTTGGTCGATGACGGTGGAGGCCAGCACGACAAAGGTCTTGCGCAGGGAGCCGTCGAGCTCGGGAAGGCGCTCATCGCAGCAATAGGTAACGGTCACCTCGGTCGTCTGGGTGGGGTCAGCGGCGCCAATGGCAAACTTGGTGGTCCAGGCGGTGCCCTCGCCGAAGTTCTTGAACACCAGGGGCACCAGGACAGCGGTGGATAAGTCGCCGGTCCCGGAAGGGTCCCACCCCAAGCCCTTGTAGGAAGCGAAGCTGGGCCGCTGGCTGTTGAAAATGTCAGCGCCTGCGGCCAGCAATGCGGTAGCGGTCTCCTCGTCGTCGTTAGGCACTGTCTCCACGATGAGGGAGCCCTCGAACTGTTCGGGCAGTTCCTCGGTCATGTTGGCCTGGTTGCGTAGGATGGTGCCCCCCGCCGGCAGGGGCAGGCCGCCGTTGGGGCACTGGGGGTCCGCCAGAGCATCGGCCAGCGGCTCGCTGAAGACCAGCGTGCCGTCGTGGCTGCGATAGGTCATCTGAACGCAGACGGCGGTGGCTGTGCTCACGTTCTGAATGGCGAAGCGGGTGTTCCAGGCGGCATCAGGGCCGAAGCGGCTGTAGATGAGCGGCAGGTAGATACGGTTGAAGCCGGCTGAAAGGCCGTCGTCGCCGCCCAGGGAGAGCAGGTCTCCCTCTTCGATGTACTTGAGGATGACGCTCTTTATGGGCTGATCAGCGGTGATCACGGCAGAGCCAGTGAAGCCGTGGGGCAGGTCGGGCTGCTGGGCCTGATCGAAGACAGTCGAGGCGCCGGGAGCGAGCTCGTCGACCCTGTCCTCAGCGATGCGCACGCCGTCGGGGTCGTAGTAGTCGACGATGACCGAAGCGGTGAACAGGCCGGCGTTCTGCACCCAGAAGGAGGTGTTCTCCACCCCCAGGGTGTAGGGCTGGCCAACGACGGCGGCGGCAATGGAGGGATCTGTGGGCTCGGCCTTGAGACCGCGGGGGAGATAGAGGCTGACCAGAATCGCCAACAGCGACAGGGAGGCACCGAGGCCTATCGCTACCCAGAGTGGTCTCCTCATAGTCGGCTACGTCTTCCTCGCCCCACGCCTGAACTCAATGTCTTATCGTAGCCCGACCACGTTGGCAAGTCAATCTGAGCAGAGGGTCAGGAGCAGGGCAATGGCCTGAAGGGTCGGGTGGGGTTCGTACGCCTCCGGTCGCTGGGGGAAGAGGCAGGGGTGCTCCGAGTGACCGGCAAGTCTCGTGAGCACCCCTGGGGAAGGGAAGAACCTCGATCTGCGCGATGGCGGCGATTCTCATGCGGGCGGTGAGCGCTCCGTTAGGGCCAGCACGTCTCTGAGCACATAAGGGCTAAGTATTCGTTTCATCTACCCCATTCCTTGTCCGGTTGGTAGGACCGTTGCTTCGACAGTCCGTCCACTATTGCTGCCTGGTGGCGGCGACTGCTGGCAGCCGGGCCTGCGATAAGCCTGGGTTGTGCCCCCTGCTCATTCCTTCAGAAGGGAGGAATGGGCAGGGTAGCCAAGGGTGGTGTGGAGGAAAAGGGGGGCTATCGCTTCTGAGGCCGATGTCCCTTTTCTGTCACTTATTGCGGCAGCAGAAGATTATCACCTCCTCCCTGCTCTACTGTGCAGGCTCCCGCCGGTGAGCGCGGGGACTCGCTGAACAGGTTGCCTGGCACAGCAGTCCCTTGTCGGAAGTGCCCCATAAAGGAGCCAGCAGGGAGGATGGAGACGGCTGCCGCAAAGCCGAACGCCGCAATGAGCCTCCGACTGTGCCTCTTCGGGCGAGGCGTCTCGGCCAGCTTGCGGCGCTCGCAGATGCGACGTCGAGCACTATGTCCCAACCTCCTTCGGCAGCCCGGCAGCCATAGCCTGTCGGCCTTAGGCCCGTAGCTTTGCGCCCCGCCCTTTCGGACGGTTCGCCTTTGTCGAGAGTGTGGGCACTCCGGTTGGCGTTGCCTAGTTAACATAACTAGGCTTCCATATGTTAGACATCGCCAGGGGCAAAGTGTTACAGGGGGATCAGAGTGAGGTTGGGAGTATTGGTGGATCGAGGGTGAATGCTCGATGCGCGTGTTGCTCCGGGATGGGGAAGCATGAGGATGGGAGGTAGTTTGGAGGGGATTCGAGCCTGGCTACTTCTTTTCCCAGATGAACTCGCAGATGGGGTCGCCCTTGGGGATGGCCTTGGTGAGGACCCACCTGTACTGGGGGTTGATGGCCTCGGCGATGCCGTCGCAGATGGGCTGGAAGGCGTAGCAGACATCGACGGGGAGGTCCTGGAACGGGCAGGCGGTAACCTGTTTCACCACTCTGTCCGGACTGGCGTCGGTGGGCTTGCCCACAACCCTCAGCACCTGCTCCTCCATCAGGTGGGTAATGGCGGAGAGGGCAAGGGCATCGTTGCCGGTGATACCGAGTTCGGGCGCCAGGGAAGCGATCTCTTTTCCGAGCTGCTTCAAGGAGGGGTAGATGATCTTCAGAGTCTCCTCCGAGCCAAACCTGTCGACCATGGCTTGCATCAGCACCGCGGTGGCCCGACCCAAGAGAACCACTGCCTGCTGGTGCGCCATCTCCGGAGGCAACCGGGGAACCTGCACTTCGGCCATAGCGTTTCACATCCTTTCCCTGTTCTGCTGCGGCACCATCATACCCTAGTCTTGTTCGTAGCCAACCTCCGGCGTGAGCGGGATGGTGCTTGCCATGAAAGTCCCACTGCCGCGGGCGATTTCCCGGCCCTCCGAATCGACTACCTCAGCCTCCGCGATAAAGAAACGGCGAGAATGGTGGACTACGCGACCGATCGCCCTCATTTCCCCCTCCGAAATGGGGCGAGTCAGGTATAGGTTGAATGAGACGGTTAGGGCAAAAGCGTCCTCAAGCAGCGAGTTGACCGCGAAGAAGGCAGCATCATCGAGGGCCTTGAAATACAGGTAACCATGGACGGCACCGGCGGCGTGAAAGAAATCCGGGCGCACGGGGATGGTCACCTCCGCACGCCCCTCGCTCACTCGCATCGTCGGGGCGTGATACTTGTTCGTCGGTGCGGAAGCATACATCCGCTCTAGCTTTCGGTAATGCTCCTCTTTGGTCAATTCGCACCTCCTCTTACAGCCGGCCGGTGCGGGTTCGGGAGCGTGCTGGCCGGGCGAATTTGCAGACTCGGCAAGGGCGACGGAGCGCTTGGGCTAGGGGTTCCGCGGTGGCGGCTTCTGGGTGGGGGCGAAGCCGTGCCGCATGAGGTTTTCGGTTATGGTGCGAGGCTCCATGAACTGCCTGAGGTAGTCGGGGCCGCCGGCCTTCGAGCCGATACCCGACATGGCGAAACCTCCGAAGGGCTGGCGGGCGATCATGGCGCCGGTGCAGCCGCGGTTGATGTACAGGTTGCCGACACGAAACCGCTCGCGCGCCAGTTCGATGTGGGAGCCGCTGCGGCCGTAGAAGGACCCGGTCAGGGCATATGGCGTGTCGATGGCGATGTCGATGGCTTCCTCCACGGTCGAGGCGCGCAGGATCGCCAGTACGGGGCCGAAGATCTCCTCCTGGGCGATGACGGCGTGCGGGTCCACCTCGCCGAAGATGACCGGAGCGACGTAGAAGCCTCCGTCGCGCGGGGCCTCGCCCTGGAACAGGAGGGACGCCTCGCTGCGACCGATGTCGATATAGCGTTCGATTCCGGCCTTGGCCTCGGCGGTGATGACCGGTGGCACAAAGGTGGCGGGGTCTTCGGCCGGGCCGACACGCAGGCTGCGCGTGGCCTCGACAACCCTTGAGACGAGGCGATCATATATGGCATCGAGGGCGATGACGCGGCTGCAGGCACTGCACTTCTGGCCCGCGTAGCTGAACGCGCTCTTCACGATGCCGAGGACGGCCTGGTCGAGGTCAGCGTCGTCGTCGACGATGATGGCGTTCTTGCCGCCCATTTCGGCGATGACCTTCTTGATCCCTCTCTGGCCCTCCTTGGTCTGTCCGGCGGTCTCCACGATCCACAGCCCGACCTCGCGGCTGCCGGTGAAGGCGATCAGGTCTACGTCAGGATGCTCCACCAGTGTCGCCCCCACCGCGTCGCCGGGCCCCGGCAGGAACTGGGCTACCCCAGGCGGGGCTCCCGCGCGGCGGAGGATGTCGACGAGGCGGGCGGCAATCAGTGGCGCTGGCCCCGCCGGCTTGAGGATGATGGTGTTCCCGGCCACGAGCGCCGCAGTGGTCATTCCGCAGGGGATGGCCAGCGGGAAGTTCCAGGGGGAGATGATTGCGGCCACGCCGCGGGGCTGATAGCGATAGTCGTTGTACTCTCCGGGTAGGGAGAGCAACTCCTTGGGGCTGGCCATGGCGAGCGCCTCGCGCGCGTAGTACTCCAGATGGTCGATGGCCTCGTCAAGGTCGCCGTCGGCCTCCCGCCAGGGCTTGGCCTCTTCCAGGATCTCGATGGCAGTCAGGTCATGGCGCTCGCGCCGCATGATGGCTGCGGCGTCGAACAGCACCTGTGCCCGCTCCCGTGCCGAGCGGTCTCGCCAGGCTGGGAACGCTTGTCTGGCGGCTTCAATCGCTTGCCGCGTGAGATCGACGTCCGCCAGTCCCACATCGCAGATGACTTCGTCCGGGCGGGCGGGGTTCACGCTCGGCTGCCGATGTTTCGTCTCGGCGTGCTCGCCGGCCACAAGCGGGCCGCAGGTCTCGGGAAGGCGCTCCCTGAGCTGCTCGATGGCGGCGGCAAGGTCCTGCCGGCCGCGCGCCGTGTGGAAGGGCGTATCGGGCACGTTGCGGAACGTGCCGGGGACATCGGTCGGCCGGACGCGAGGGATGGTCATCGAGGGTGGTCCGGCGGGCGGCGTCACGCCGGGCGCGGCCAGCAGCTCGGAGACCGGTGCTCTCTCCTCGAACATCTCGAAGAGCCAGGACTGGCTGGAGGCATTCTCGAGCAGCCGTCGCACCAGGTAGCCCATGCCCGGGATGAGCTCACCCACCGGCGTGTAGATGCGGAGTCGCTCGTAGGAGGCGATGGCCGTCTGTAGCGCCTCCGCCATGCCGTATAGAAGCTGGAACTCAAGGGCGCGCGGCGGTAACCCCCGCTGCCGCGCGGACACGATGGTGTGGGCGACGGAGCGTGCATTATGGGTGCCGAACGCCGGGAGCAGGTGAGGGTAGGCGTCGAGCAGGACCTCCGTGCAGCGTTCGAAGTTGGCGTCCGTCTCCGCCTTGCTCTCGAACACCACGATGGGCCAGCCGTGCTGGGCGTTGACGATCCGCTCCTCATCCCAATAGGCCCCCTTGACCAGCCGGATCGTCAGAGGAGCGCCGCGGTCTCTCGCGAACTCCGCCAGGCCGCGGAGGTCGTCGACGGTGTCAAAGAGGTAGGTCTGCAAGGCCACCCCGACATGGGGATAGCTGGCGAACTCCGGCTCGGCCAGCAGCTCGCGGAGGATGCGCAGGGTCAGCTCCTTGTGCTCGTACTGCTCCATGTCCACATTGACGAAGGCGCCCGCCTGGACGGCGCGGC
>Ga0209979_1001424_pt1 | contig 26252 bp, 24 predicted proteins | sample AnhtaG_FD_183114 | JGI IMG/M metagenome (GOLD analysis project Ga0209979, IMG submission 183114) | Deep subsurface microbial communities from Anholt, Denmark to uncover new lineages of life (NeLLi) - Anholt_01485 metaG (SPAdes) (version 2) | ecosystem: Environmental > Aquatic > Marine > Oceanic...
TACAAGAGAGGTTAGGTGAGGGTGAATTTCCCCCTCCCTCTAACTCCCTCCCGCTAGGGGAGGGAGGATTATAAGGAATTTTGTGATTGACTTTAGTTTTCATCAAGCAGGCAAATTCTTGGTAGCTGGTAAAATTCGTGCTACAATTCAAAAAAAGCTGGTAGATTGAATTGTGATGAGTTTCTCCGGTCAGGAATATGCCTCTGAGAAATGATTAAGGTGCAGTGATGAACAACGAGATACAGATTGACATTCTTCGAGAGAACATAGCTGAATTCTGCCAGGAACACCATATCCGTAAACTTTCTTTATTTGGTTCGGTCCTGTGTGAGGACTTCCGCCCTGAGAGCGATGTGGATGTACTGGTGGAATTTGAGCCGGGGCATGTCCCCGGATTTATCCGTCTGGCAAGTATGGAATTGGAGCTTTCCAAATTATTTGGGGGGCGTAAGGTGGATATAAACACGGCGCAATGTTTGAGCAGGTATTTCCGCGATGAGGTGGTTAGAATAGCAGAGGTGCAATATGCTAAAGAATGACTTAATCCGATTGCGACATATGCTTGATGCTGCAAAGGAAGCGGTGGAATTGGCAGCCGGGAAATCAAGACACATCATCGAAAACGAGCGAATGCTCAACCTTTCGTTGGTGAGATTGATCGAGGTTGTTGGAGAGGCAGCTAACCGTGTCTCCACGGAAGGGCAGGCCAAGTATACTGACATTCCTTGGCTACAAATCATCGGGATGCGTAACCGTCTGATTCACGGCTATGACGACATTGACTTTGACATCCTTTATCAAACGGTTATCGAAGATCTCCCTTATTTGATTGGTGAGCTGGAGAAGACCCTTGCAAGTGAGAAGAGGGATTCTTAGCGGAGTCTGTCCTGAGCAGCATGAGATTCTTCGCTACGCTCAGAATGACAGGAAGCGAAGGGCTCAGAGTGACAGTTAGGTGTTGCTAAACAGCCTTATAAGAGAGGCTGTTTAAAAATGTAGTTGCCCAATTTATTGGGCGGTTGTGCCTGATGAATCAGGCAACTACAAAAATTTGGGGGTGAAACACCTCTGAGATGGCTGAAATTGAACGAGAAATCAAAATTGAACAGCCTTATAAGAAAGAAGGAGGTAAGCTTATGACAACTGGTGGGCTGTTCCGAATAGCTGGCATTATCTTGGTTCTGGCAGCACTTCTTTCGGCGTCGTGCGTTGGTGGAGAGCCAAAGCCTGAAACTTACTCAGCCTCACCACCGATGACAATTGATTCCAGTAAGCAGTACGTTGCTACCATTGAGACAGAAAAGGGGAATATAGTGCTGGAACTATTCGCCAGTGATGTTCCAGTAACTGTCAACAACTTTGTCTTCCTTGCCCGCGAGGGGTTTTACGACGGTACCACATTCCATCGTGTAATACCAGACTTTATGGCTCAAGGAGGAGACCCTACGGGAACTGGAACTGGCACTCCTGGTTATTCCTTTGCTGATGAATTCAGCCAGCACACCCATGTTGCCGGTGCCTTATCAATGGCTAATTCCGGACCAATACCAATGGCTGCCAGTTCTTCATTACTTATACACCCCAGCACCACCTTGATGGTAAACACTCAGTCTTTGGTCAGCTAATAGAGGGAATGGATGTCCTGGAAAAAATTGAACAGGGTGACACCATAATGCGAATAACTATAGAGGAATGAATACGGGCAAATTCTAAATAAATTCAAGTATCAAAATGCAAAAGGAAAGATGACAGAGCAAAATTCAAAATAGATGGTCAAGAGCGCCCGCAATTTTAATTTTGAGCGTTGATTTGTAATTTTGATTTTTTATCTTTGGATTTAGATATTGCTTAGGATTTAATCCCTGCACGGGACTTCGTCCTGAGGGCTCAGTCGGAAGGGTTTTTGTGCAAATTAATTAGGACGCTATATATAGATTGGTGTGCCCATCATTCTGAAGTCTGTTTTAGAGAAAACCGTTGTTCAACTCCCCTATCTGAGTAGCTTTGGCTATTTACCTTAGACCGTTTGTCAGAGCCTATCCCATCAGCTATACTAATTCTGTGCCAGCGTAGCTCAGGGGTAGAGCAGCGGTTTCGTAAACCGCCGGTCGTCGGTTCGACTCCGACCGCTGGCTTTGGAGGTAAGATGAGCAAATTTGTGGATAAATTGCATAACCTTTCCAAGTCTTCAGCATCATCCATAGGTTTCCATGCGGCTGCCAGCGAACTGAAAAGCTCACCGATGTTGCTTGTTGCCGGGTTGGCTGGGGTAGATGTCAAGGAAGCTGATGCCTTAACTGGTAGCAATGTGGATGCTGGGCTGATATTGAAGCAAAATTCCAAGGTCGAAAGCCTGAAGGAAATGGTCAAGGCTATGGGCGATATTCCTCTGGGAGTGGTTATAAAGGGGATGAGCAAAAAGAGGGCTGCTGAGCTTGTTGACTCAGGCTGCGACTTTGTAGTTTTTGATATGAAGGCATCTGTGGCAGCACTGCGAGGAGAAGGGGCGGGTAAATTTCTGGTGATAGAACCTTCGTTGGATCAGGGCTTGGTTAGAGCTATTAATGCTCTTGAGATAGACGGTGTGTTTATTAACAGAGGCGAGGAGTCATTTATTACTGTGGAATATCTGCTCATTTGCCGAAGGTTCAGTGAGCTATTGGATAAGCCGCTTGTGGTAACTTTACCTTCACTGATCACCAGTGCCGAGCTCGGTAATTTATGGGAGGCTGGGATGGATGGCATAGTTATTCCGCCAGCACAGCCAGTAGAAGCATTCACAGAATTAAGGAAAATGATTGATAATCTGCCTAAAAGGGCTAAACACCGACGAGGCAAGGTGGGTGTGGTGCTTCCTCATTATGGAGGGGACATAACTGCTGAGGAGGAGGAAGAGGAGGAAATCTAGCCTAAATCTGCATTTGCCCCAATAAATTATGGAGACAAACCTTGGTTTATTTCTATTATCGGCAGTTGGTATTTCCCTTACTGGTGTTATGCTGCCAGGGCCACTTACTGCCGCCACAATAGCCAAAGGTTATGGTGATAAAAATGCCGGTGCCTTGATTGCCGTAGGGCATGCTGTCATCGAGATACCGCTCATAGCAGCAATTTATTTGGGGTTGGGGCATCTCATCGGCTCTCCGCAGGTTGTGAAGGTTATATATATAGTGGGCGGCCTGATGTTATTTTACCTGGGTTTCCGGGTGTTTCGAACTGCTGGCAATGCGGTTGGAGAAATAGGCGGGCTGCCAACTAGTTCTTTAGTCACTGGCATTGTGATCACGGGAGCCAACCCCGCTTTTTATATATGGTGGGTGACTATAGGCATAGTCCTGATAGTTGGCGCTACCAGGTTTGGGCTTATTGGCATTGCTCTTTTCACCTTGGTGCACTGGCTTTGCGATTTAACCTGGTATGAAGTTCTCTCTGCGGGTACGTTTAAGTCGAGGAAGTGGTGGACACGAAAGGTGCAGAGAGTTGTGTTTAGTGTTTGTGCTTTTGTACTGGTTGGTTTTGGAGTCTGGTTTTGTATTAGTGCGTTTCTTTAAAAATTTAAGGAGTACTTTGGGCTGCCTGGAAGTATTTTCCTTCTGTCTTTATAGCTGGAGCAATGATCATCTTAACTTTATGCATTTCTTTAATGGATCGAGCACCGCAGATTCCCATGCTGGTGTGTAAGGCACCAACCAAGTTTTGCGTCCCATCGGTAACAGTAGTGGGTCCGAAGAGAATTTGTTCTAAGGGAGCAGCGGTGCCAACTTTGATACGTGTCCCTCTAGGCAATGCTGGGTGAGGCTGAGACATACCCCAATGATAACCTCTACCCGGAGCCTCCGTAGCCTGAGCTAGTGGTGAACCAACCATGACAGCATCGGCGCCAGCGGCAAATGCTTTACACAAGTCACCGCCAATGCGAATGCCTCCATCAGTTATGACTGATACATATTTACCACCCTCTTTAAAATAAGTCTCTCTAGCAGCAGCGCAATCCATGGTGGCAGTTATCTGGGGAACGCCAACGCCGATGACTTCTCTGGTGGTACAGGCAGCTCCAGGACCAACGCCGACTAAAATGGCATCAATCCCTGTTCTCATCAACTCTAATGCGGCGCTATAGCTGCAGCAGTTGCCCACTATGATGGGCAAGGACAGCATCTGGCATAATTCGGACAAGATAAGCCCTCGGTAGCTCTTGGAGATATGCTTGGCGGTGGTAATTGTAGATTGCACTACTAGCACGTCAATCCCTGCTTCCTTGGCTATTGGAGCCAGTCGTTTGGTATTGGCTGGGGTTAGTGAGGCGGCACAGGTGACGCCTCCTTGTTTGACCTTGCTGATGCAGTCAGCGATAAGATTTTCCTTAATAGGTGCGGAGTAAATCTTTTGCAGCAGAGAAGTAACCTCGATTTCCGGAGCTTGAGCAATTTGCTCCAGAATTTCGTCAGGATTTTCATACCTTGTCTGTACTCCCTCGAGGTTGAGGACAGCTAGGCCTCCCAGTTTGCCAAACTTGATGGCTAAGGTGGGATCAACAACAGCATCCATGGCTGAGGCTAGGATGGGGATGGAGAATTTAAAATTACCAATAGTAAAATCTATATTTGTCTGGTCAGGGTTGATGGTTACATCGCCAGGGACAAGGGCTACGTCGTCAAACCCATATGTTAGCACCATTTCTTTGAATTTAAGGTGAGGCATTTTTTTCTTCTTCGGAGAGATAATTGTTGTAAACTATACAAGGGTGACAGTTTGGAGTCAAGACGGGTGGATGGAATTGTAATTAAGGGCTATAATTATCGGCTATGTCTGTTTTTGCCTATTTCCACCGCTGCTATTGCTGGACGACAGGGTGATACCTTCTTAGGCGTCTTATACCTTTAATGGGAAGCGGAGTTTGTAGCAGGCTGGACAAAGCCTGCTGAAGGAGATTAAATTGCGTTGTGGTTGTATCGCTATAAGCAAAGTGCAATGTGATGGCTGTCATAGATTTCTGGAATATGGTGAGCGTTATTTAGTGGTTGATGATGTGGGGGAGCAGAGTCAACGTTTTTGTCTTGATTGCTGCTTAAGCCGCGGTTATGCTTCCTATAAGACGGAAAAGGGCGAGGAAATAATTACCTTTTTCCCTGGGGACTAGGCATGATAAGAAGCAGTCAGCACTCAGTGGTCATCTGTTATTTGACAGCTGATAGCTGAAGACTGAAAGCCGAAGGCTATTTTTGGAGGCTTTCTTGGGTGAGCGTATCTTTATAGGTGTTGCTTGGCCTTACGCCAATGGTCCTTTACATTTAGGACATATTGCCGGGGCTTATTTGCCAGCAGATATTTTTGCTCGTTATCATCGCCTCAAAGGCGACGATGTGCTGATGGTTTCCGGGAGTGATCAGCACGGAGCACCCATTACTATTCGGGCTGAGCAGGAATCCAAGTCGCCACAGGAAATAGCATCTAAATATCATCAGCAATTTATCGATTGCTGGCAAAAACTGGGCATCTCCTTTGATTTATTTACTACTACAGGCACTGCAAATCATGCTCAGGTTACGCATGATATATTTCTTACTTTGCTCAATAATGGCTATATTTACAAGGATAAGATGCTTCAGGCTTACTGTCCTAAGTGCCAGAGGTTTCTTCCTGACCGTTATCTTGAGGGTACATGTCCTTATTGCAGCTTTCCCAAAGCGCGAGGCGATCAATGTGATGAATGTGGTAAACCTTTAAATCCCTCAGAGCTTGAGAATATTCGCTGCTATCTTTGTGGCGCCCCAGCGCGATTTGAGACCTCTGAGCACTTTTTCCTACGCCTTACTTCTTTTCAGGATAAGTTGAGAGCATGGATAAAAGAGCAGTCTCACTGGCGGCATAATGTACTTGGTACTACTTGGAAATTTTTGCATGAAGGATTAAGGGATAGGGCTATAACCCGTGATATAGATTGGGGAGTGACTGTGCCGCAATCGGGCTTTGAGCAGAAGCGAATTTACGTCTGGTTTGAGGCAGTTATTGGTTATTTGTCAGCCAGTAAAGAGTGGGCCAAGCTGCGTGGCGATGACGTAGCTTGGCAACCTTTTTGGACAGGAGAGTCCAAGAGTTTTTATTTCATCGGCAAGGACAACATTTTTTTCCATACTTTACTTTGGCCAGCGATGCTGATGGGTTATGGCGGATTAAATGTCCCCTACGATGTTCCCGCCAATGAATTTTTAACTATTGAGGGCAAGAAGCTTTCCACCAGCCGGAATTGGGCAATCTGGCTACCTGATTATCTGGAGAGATATGACCCGGATCCTCTGCGCTACATTTTATCCATAAGTATGCCTGAGGCCAGGGATAGCGATTTTTCTTGGGATAAATTTGTTCGCCGCAATAACGATGAGCTAGTAGCTACTTATGGTAACCTAGCTCATCGCATCCTTACTTTTACTTATCGCAATTTCAATGGAATGGTGCCCTCGCCAGGTGAACTTGATGAACAAAGCCAGAGGTTGCTTCACAAGGCTGAGACTATTCTAAGTGATGTTGATAGAGCGCTTTATCGCTGTAGTTTCAGAGAAGCAATTAGACAGATTATGTTCTTGGCTCAGGAAGCTAATCGGTATCTTGATGACCAGGCTCCCTGGAAGACGATTAAAAAATCCCCAGAAACCTCGGCCAAGTCTGCCTACACTGTCTTGTCCGTATTATCAGTTTTAAAGACTGCTTTCTACCCCTTTCTTCCCTTTAGCTCTGAGAAGCTCCACACTTCTCTTGGCTTTGCGGGGAGCGTCAGTGAGGCAGGTTGGAAACTTCAGCCGCCAGTGCCAGGGCAGAAACTTCGCCAGCCCCAGCCACTATTTGTTAAGCTGGATGATAGTGTTATTGCTCGAGAAGCCAGCCAAGTTGGCTCTGCGTCGAATTGGTAGCACCCTTCTGTCACCCTGAGCCGAAGCTCTGACTCTGAACAAAGTGAAGAGGAAGAGTCTCAGAGATTCTTCGCCTGCGGCTCAGAATGACAATAGGATAATGAGAGAAAGCAGTCTACGTGCACCTATTTAAGGCGTTTCATTTAGCCGGAGGCTGGTTGTGGTGTTAATCCTTCAAAGAGCTTATTGAGCGCTGGTTCCTCCAGAGTTTCGTGAGCGATGAGTTCCTCAGCGATTTGCTTTAGTTTGGCTTTGTTTTTGGTCAGTATTTTCTTGGCAGTATTATAAGCACGCTGAATAATATCGTGTACCTCTTCATCTATCTCTTGAGCTGTCTTATCGCTGTAATCTCTTTGCTCGCTAATCTCGCGACCTAAGAAAACAAGTTCCTGTCTTTGCCCGAAAGTTCGCGGTCCCAATTTATCGCTCATCCCGTATTCAGTAACCATCTTCCGGGCTAATTTAGTTGCCTCGGATAAGTCATTTTGTGCCCCGGTAGTTATTTCTCCAAAGCTGATTTCCTCGGCAACCCGTCCACCTAAGCTTACTGCTAATCTGTCATCAAATTGAGAGCGACTCCATAAATAGCGGTCCTCGGTTGGTAAGAAGCGCGTCCAGCCTCCCATTACTCCTCGAGCAATGATGGAAACTTTGTGCACCGGGTCAGCATTGGGCAACATCCTGGCTGTCAGAGCATGTCCACTTTCATGATAGGCGATTATTTCCTTTTCTTTCTGGATGATTACCCGGCTTTTTTTCTCAGGACCAGCGATAACTCGATCGGCGGCATCCTCTAGTTCCTTTAAGCTAATATCTTTGCGGTTGCGTCTGGCAGCCAGGATAGCTGCCTCGTTAATTAGGTTGGCTAGGTCAGCGCCGCTAAAACCAGGTGTTCCCTTAGCTACTGTTTCCAGGTTGACTTCTTTGGCCAGGGACATGCCTTTGGCATGTACTTCTAAAATAGCTTTGCGGCCATTGATGTCAGGTAAATCGACGACGATATGACGATCAAAGCGGCCAGGGCGTAGTAAGGCTGGATCAAGAATATCGGGGCGATTGGTGGCAGCCAGGACAATGACGTTAGTATTGGTGTCAAAGCCATCCATCTCAGATAGGATTTGATTTAGAGTTTGCTCTCTTTCATCATGTCCTCCACCTAAGCCAGCGCCACGGTGTCGGCCTACGGCATCAATTTCATCCATAAAAACTATGCATGGTGAGTTACGTTTGGCTTGCTCAAAAAGGTCCCTGACTCTAGCAGCGCCAACGCCGACAAACATCTCCACAAATTCACTGCCGCTAATGGAGTAAAAAGGCACATTGGCCTCCCCAGCTATAGCTTTAGCCAGCAAGGTTTTGCCTGTCCCTGGTGGTCCTACTAGGAGCACACCTCGAGGGATGCGAGCCCCCAATGTGCGGAATTTCTGGGGTGATTTGAGAAAATCCACCACCTCTTGAACCTCTTCTTTGGCCTCCTCAGTTCCAGCGACATCGGCAAAAGTTACTGTAGGTTTATTGCCGGAACTTAGTCGGGCGCGGCTTTTACCAAAATTGAAGGCTTGCGTGCCGGCTCCACGGGCTGAGCGGAATAAAAAATAGAATAACGCCCCAATCAACATAATTGGTAAGAGGATTTGCAGGGCTATCATTCCCCAATCAATGCCGCTAGCTTTAACATCGAGGCTTATCCCACCTTCGCCGACGTTAACTCCGTTATCGCTAAGGATATCCACCAGGTTATTGGTAGTGCCATAATAGTCGGCAGTATATCTTTCCTCTTCACCATACGAACCAGTAAGGGTGTTTTCCTTCTGCACGATATGGTCAATTTCCCCTTGTTTAATGTAGGTGATGAATTCGGTAATTCCTACCTCTTGAGGTTTACCACTGCTTGGTAAAAAAACAAATACAGTGGCTACTATTACTACTAGAAGTAGTAAGTAGACAAGGCTATTGGGCCACGATTTCGGTTTCATAGTTTAACTCACGTTTATTATAGCACAAACACTATAAATGAAAAAAATTGCTGGAAGTAGCGAAGCATCACATACAGGAATTGTAAGTCTCCTGTAAAAGGAGGGCATCTTCCTCTAGGTTGGGACTTTCACTGATAACCAATCCTTTAACCTTATAATCTTTCAGGGCTTTAATAAGGTCAACATAGTTGAAGTCGGATTCTTTCATATTTAAGTGTTTAATTTCGCCTTTTTCCCCATAGGCTATTCCTGCGGCATGTATGTGCATATTATCCAAGGTTGCCCTTCCTAGTTTGTTTTCTATTTGTTCCAAGATGGCAGTAAATTCAGGGTAGGAATTGAAATTCCCTGTTCGAGCATGCCAATGAGCGAAATCGATGCAAGGGGTTATTCCCTCAATTTCTTTGCTTAGCTTTATCACCTCGTCTAGGGTGCCGAATTGGCTAACTTTCCCGGTGTTCTCCGGTCTAATCCAAATTCTATTGCCTTCTGTTCTTAGCTTGCTTGTTACCTCCTGTAGTTGTTTCTTCACCATGTCATAAACTCTATTTGGTGGGTCACTTAGATAATAGGCGGCATGGAAAACCACACTTCTAGCACCACACAGGGAGGCAATTCGAGCAGTGTGAAGCAACCTTTCTTGACTAGCTCTTATCTTCTCTAACTCCTGCGCATTGAAGTTTATGAAGTAAGGAGCGTGGGCGCTGAGTGCCACTCCCTTTTCCCTGGCTAGTCGCCCTATAGCTAGGGCACTCCTTTCGCTCATCTTCACCCCCCGGACGAATTCCAGCTCCATACATCCTAAGCCTAGCTCAGCAACGCGTTGGATGCCACTTTCTGTGGATCGTTCCTTAGCGCTTAGTGGAACTCCTGCTGGCCCAAAAAGCAAATCTGCCATTTATACCTATAATTTAACTAATAGGCGGGCTTTAGTCAAAAACCCGCTGTTTTTGCACCAAGGTAGTGGTTTATTGGAGCCGGTGTTCCTTTTTCTTGCTTTATAAAGGCCTAGGGCTTCTGCCTCAGCCTGCTTAGTCAATCTTGAGTGGAGAGGCACAAGTTCCGCACCCACAGTTAGAGGAACATTCACACTCAGGGCATCGCCAGCGATGAGGCGCAATCTTAGCTATAAACCTTTCTACCTCATATCCTCTAGGCCCTGGCTCTCAGCCATTCGTGGTAAGACCTCCCTCCCTTTTTCAGGCTGTTTAATTTTGATTCCCCGTTCAATTTCAGCCATCTCGGAGGTGTTTCACCCCCAAATTTTTGTAGTTGCTTGATTTATCAGGCACAGTCGCCCAGTGTAGTAATCTTCGCTACTACACAGGGCAACTACATTTTTAAACAGCCTCTTTTTGTCTCTGTGGTTCTTACCACCTTACCATTTTCCACAAAATTCAGTATAGAGCCAATAGAGCCTAGAATTTACTGCCATCAGGGTATATAATTGTAAAAATTGACGCAAAAGGAGGTATAAGGTGTATTCAAAAGAGGTTGTGCTGGGAATACCAAAAGAGATAATGGAGGGTGAAAAAAGAGTAGCAGCAATCCCTTCCACTTGTAAAAAGTATGTAGAAATGGGAATCAAGGTGCTGGTAGAAAAATCGGCTGGAGAAGGTGCCCTTTTTGGGAATGAGGAATACAGGATAGCCGGGGCTGAAATCATAGATGATGTGGAAGCCCTTTATGATAGAGCCAACGTAATTTTAAAGGTTAAAGAGCCCTTATATAATCACGAAAAAAATAAGCACGAAATTGATATGATGAAGGAAAACACCGTCCTTATTTCTTTTCTCCATCCTGCTTCTCCTACCAATCACGAGATGGTCAAAAAGATTAGGGATAGAAAAATAATTTCTTTCACCATGGATAGCATTCCCAGAATAACTCGAGCTCAGAAGATGGATGCTTTAACCTCAATGAGCACAGTTGCCGGATATAAGTCAGTTATAATGGCGGCTAATTGTTTTCCTAAGTTTATTCCTATGACCATGACTGCCATTGGTATGATAGAACCAGCCAAATTTTTGATAATCGGTACGGGTATAGTAGGACTTCAGGCTATAGCTACGGCTAAAAGATTAGGAGGGGTTGTTTCTGCTGTAGATATTCGACCTGATGCCCGGGAGCAAGCAGCTAGTCTTGGGGCGAAAGTTGTCGGATTTGATGTTCCTCCAGATTTAGCCATAGGGGAAGGAGGATACGCTAAAGCTTTGCCTGAGGAGTGGCTAGAAAGAGAGAAAGAGGCTCTAGCACCCCTGGTTAAGGAGTCTGACATAGTGATAAGCGCTGCCTTGATTCCTGGTGAAAGAGCTCCAATTTTCATTACTAGAGAAATGATAGCAGGAATGAAAAAGGGTTCCATTATCTGTGATGTGGCTATAGACCAAGGGGGGAATTGCAGTCTCACTCAACACGGAAAGCAGATATGGGAACACGATGTCCTCATAAGTGGGATAGCAAACATACCTGGTAGGATGCCTAGGGATTCTACCAGGCTTTATGCTAACAATATTTCTAATTTTCTTGATTCTCTGATTAAAGCTAAGGAACTCAAGATAGACCAAGAAGATGAGATTGTTAAAAAAGCTTTGGTTACCATTGATGGGAAAATAGTTCACCAGGGCACTTTAAAGACTATGGAGGAAGTTAAATAAACCCTGAGAGAACTATAATTTAAAGCTAAAATCTATGCTTGTTCTTGTCTTTATTCTTTCGGGCCTTATAGGATACTGGGTTATTACCAAAGTACCTTCCCTACTGCATACTCCATTGATGTCTGGAACCAATGCTATTTCAGGAGTCACAGTTTTAGGTGCTCTCATAGCTGTTGCTGTTGCTGCCACTACCTCCAGCAAATCCTTAGCCATGGTAGCCATAGTTCTGGCAATGGTAAACGTGGTTGGTGGGTTTCTTGTCACTGGAAGAATGCTAGCTATGTTTAAAAAAGGAAAAGGCAAGGGTAGGAAGTAAAGCGTTGCCTGCTACTATTTTTTATCTTTATCTAATTGTTGCTGTAGCAATAATCTCCGGGATAAGACTTCTTAGTTCCCCTGAATATGCGCGCTGGGGAAATATTATTGCTGCTATAGCTATGTTAGCCGCGATTGTATTAATTTTAGCTCAGCAGGAATTATTAGGCGTTGGCTCTGTGGCAGTAGCTCTTCTCATTGGCAGCATAATAGGAGCTGCGCTTGCCATCCAGGTAAAGATGATTCAAATGCCCCAGTTAGTTGCTTTTCTAAACGGATGTGGGGGGGCTGCCTCTTGCCTGGTTTCTCTAGCCGAGGCAGCAAACCCAGCAACAACTGCGAATATGTATATATGCGGCTGGGCGGTCATTGTGGGCTCTTTTACCTTTAGCGGCAGCCTAATAGCTGCCGGTAAACTAAGTGGGAAAGTGAAACAACAACCAGTAATCCTGCCTCACCATTCCTGGCTAACTTCAGGAATAGCTCTTCTCCTGATTCTCTATTGGGCTTTTGCCGTCTACCTAAGATTTACCTCTTTCTTACTCTACGGTGTAATTTTGTTACCTTTCGCCCTTGCTCTAGGAGTAATCTTTACTATTCGGATAGGCGGGGCGGATATGCCTGTTGTTATTTGTTTTTTAAATGCTTTATCAGGGCTAGCTGCTTCTTTGTGTGGTTTTGTAACGCAAAATCCTTTATTGGTAGCTTGCGGGGCAATGGTTGGAGCCTCGGGAATTTTACTCAGCCAAAAAATGTGTCGGGCGATGAACAGAAATTTAGCAAATGTTTTTCTGGGGCTGGGAGTCACACCAGTGAGCGGTAAGAGGCTGGAACCGGACTCCTTGCAATTGAAAAAGGAAGCTGAAATGACGGAAGAGGACAAATTCAGCCTTTCTTTAAAAATTCTAAGAGAGGCTAATGAAGTCATCGTTGCCCCTGGTTACGGAATGGCACTTTCTCAAGCTCAATTCAAGGTGTGGGAGCTGGCAGAAATCCTGGAAGCAAGGGGGGCTAGGGTAAGGTTTGCCATTCATCCTGTAGCGGGAAGAATGCCAGGGCATATGAATGTTTTATTAGCCGAGGCTGGGGTTCCTTATGATAAACTCCTGGAAATGGATGCCATAAATGAGGATTTTAAGAATACAGACGTGGCGGTGACAGTAGGCGCCTGTGATGTAGTAAATCCAGCTGCTATTAGAGTAGCCGGAACTCCTATCTCTGGCATGCCTATACTGAAAGTTTTTGAGGCAGAAAACATATTGGTCTGTAATCTCGATGAAAGACCTGGCTACTCTGGAGTAGAAAATCCTCTCTATAAAGAAAAACACGCTATTTTACTGTGGGGAGATGCCAAGGAAACCCTTGATAGGCTTATCAAGGGTTTATCTGACAGAGGATAATAAAAGGGTGTTTAAAAATGTAGTTGCCCAATTTATTGGGCGACTGTGCCTGATAAATCAGGCAACTACGAACAGCTAAATCCTAAGCACGAAATTCGAAAATACTAAATAATATCGAAGCACTAATGCCAAAAAATCAAAACAAAATAAGTTTTGGTATTCGAATTTGGAATTTTGAATTTGTTTGGGATTTAGAAATTAGAATTTAGGATTTCATAAAGGGAGGAAGTGCCTAAATGCAGAACCAGGGGTTGGCATGGCTAGAGATTGACTTTGATGCCGTAGGCCATAATGTTAGCGTGATAAAGAAGGTGGTAGGCAAAAATTGCGAAATTATGGCCAATTGTCAAGGCAAATGCCTATGGGCATGATGCTGTGGAAGTATCCCGGGTAGCTTTAAAAAATGGTGCTACTAGGTTAGGAGTTGCTTTGCTTGAAGTAGTTACTATGGCTATCTCTATTCATAGCCACACCAGTCCATGATAGATAAGGCCAAGACCTTGGTAGCAGTAACCAGATAATCAATATCTACCCACTCATTAGTAGCATGCATCTGTTCTGTCAAACCTGGTCCAAAAATTACTGTCGGTGTATTGCCGTATTTTATGAGATATCTGGTATCAGCCGCTCCTTGCCTTCCGGTGATCTGAGGCTGTTTACCAGTAACAAAGGCAAATCTTCGAGCTAGGGCACGGACAATAGGATGATCCGAAGGTATTTCAGCAGGATCACCACAATAGCCAACAAATTTAACTTCAGGTGGGTTGTCCTTGAGCCAAGGATCTGTTTTTGAAAAAGTCGAGATCTGTTCAACAAGACTTTGTTTTACTTCATTTGTGTTTTCCCCAGGCAGAGAAGCGATACTCCCTTTGAGCAAGCAAGTATCAGGAAATGAACTAGCAAAGGATCCAGATTGAAACATACCAACCATGCAAGGGATCGCACTTCGATTTTCAGGGTAAAGAGGGTGGCTCACTTCATTGATCCTAATATCTTCAAGGTTTGAAACAGCCTGCACAATTGCGTATCCCTTCTCTATCGCATTTACCCCTTCCCATCTTCTCTGGATCCCCGCTGGTTTCCCCCGAACAGAGATTTCAAACCAGATCCTCCCTAGACAAGCTGGCTGAACATGAAGGCTGCTACTCTCACAACAAATACCGGCATCAGTATGATATCCTTTCATTACACAGTCCAATGTTCCATTCCCACTCAGCTCTTCATCCACCACATATTCAAGAATTACATCTCCTCTCAAGCTAATATCCAAACGTATTAAGCTATCAAGAGCCATTGTCATTGCAGCCAGACCACTTTTCATATCTGAAGCCCCTCTTCCATATAACCGATTCCCCACAACATCTCCCGACCATGGTTGGTGCTCCCAAGCATCTAAAGGCCCTGGAGGGACAACATCAACATGACCGTTGAGAAGCAAAGACTTCCCACCTTCTGTCCCTTTATATGTTCCAACCACATTCGGGCGATTTGCGTATCCATATTCAACCGGTACATAGGCAGGATGTTTCTTTAGCTTCTCATGATCAGGCTCCCACTTGTCAACTACAAGACCCATACTTTCAAGATTGCGAGCAGTAAACTTCTGAATTTCAAGCTCATCCCCTGTCACACTAGGAAAAGATATTAATTCTCTCAGAAATTCAACGATTGCATCTCGCCTTTTTTCAATAAGTTTGAGAACCTCGCCTTCTATACCCGGTTCCATTGTTCCTCCTTGACTTTGAAACACTTTAAATAGTTATTATCCTGGCACGTCTTCCACAGAAGTTAGAACTTTTTCTCACTCTATAATCTCCCAACCTGATTGGTATTTATCAAGTTCTGCAATAGTATAATCATCAAATGGGTGCTCCCTCTCCGGAATTTCAATGTGCTTTTCAACGCCACATAATGGGGTAGAGAAATAACGCTGCCCTGTATCGTTAATCAGAGTAACGATTACCTTAAGTTCTGGATGTCGTTTAGCTAATTTAATGGCCCCGACTACATTTGCCCCAGAAGAAATCCCACAAAATAAGCCTTCCTCCCGAGCTAGTTTCTTTCCCATTTCAATAGCTTCTTCCGAAGTAACTAGAAAGACGCCATTGAGTAAACTCGCATCCAAATTTCGAGGAACAAACCCATCACCGATACCTTCGATCCGATGGGAGCCCCATTTTCTTCTGGCCAACATTGGTGCTTCAGACGGCTCACCAGCATAAAGCAAAATCTTAGGATTTCTCTCCCTCAAATACCTTCCCACCCCACTAATTGTCCCCCCTGTTCCCTGAGTAACTAAAAAGGCATCCACCTTACCCTCCGTTTGTTCCCAAATTTCAGGGCCAGTAGTAAGGTAATGGGCCACAACATTATTTTGGTTAGTGTATTGACTAGGCACCCAATATTTCTCAGGGTTTTCTCTTATAATTTCTTCCTGCTTTATTAGGCAGAGGTCTACATCTGATTCTGCGCCAGGAGTATAGATAACCTTTGCTCCATATGCTTGCATAATTTTTGCTCTCTCAGCACTCATTCCATCAGGAAGAATAATCGTTACCGGATAACCTAATAAACCACCTACGAAGGCACAAGCAATTCCAGCATTGCCAGTAGAAGTTTCTAAAATTTCCATACCCGGTTTTAGTTCCTGATTTTTTATTGCTTGCGTAATCATCTGATAATAGATTCTATCCTTCAGCGAACCAGTGGGAGAAAACCACTCCAATTTCCCCAGAATATCAGCATTTATCCCTTGACTTACCTTACTAAGTTTTACCAATGGTGTAGAACCTATTGTTTCAAACACATGCTGAGCAACTTTTCCTCGCATTTCCCAATCTTTCACTTTACCTCCTAATAATTTCTGAGGCTTAAATAGATTAGGGCCAGCATCAATATACAGGGAATGGCTGACATAATGCTTTAACCTCTTGTCGAATTTCTTCTAACTTTTCCCGATTGTCTTTCGCGTCTATTGCCGCGGTTATAAAATTTCCAATCTGTTTCATCTCTGCTTCCCTCATTCCTCTGGTTGTTACCGTCGGTGTTCCCAATCTTATGCCACTGGGATCAAAAGGTTTTCTTGGATCGAATGGAATCGTATTTTTGTTTACGGTTATACCAGCAATATCTAAGGCTGTCTCCGCCTCTTTTCCGGTAACACCTTTACTCCGCAAATCAACAAGGATTAAATGGTTATCAGTCCCTCCAGTTACTAACCTAAAACCATTTTCCATTAAGGATTCCGCTAATGCTCTGGCATTTTCCACAATCTGTCTGGCATAATTTTTAAACTCCGGCTTTAGAGCTTCGCCAAAAGCAACAGCCATTGCTGCTGTAACATGGTCATGTGGTCCTCCTTGCATCCCAGGGAAAACTGTTTCGTCTATATCTTTAGCAAATCTCTCTTTGCACATTATCATTGCTCCTCTTGGGCCTCTAAGAGTTTTATGTGTCGTTGTTGTTACCACGTCTATGTAAGGAAAGGGTGATTGATGGACACCACCAACAATAAGCCCGGCAATATGAGCAATATCAGCCATGGAAATAGCTCCTACTTCTTCTGCTATCTCATAAAATGCCTTGAAATCAATCTCACGCGGATAGGCAGTTGCTCCGCAAACAATCATTTTGGGCCTTACTTCTAGAGCAGTTTTTCTGATTTCGTCATAATCTAACAACTCCGTCTCTTTATTTACTCCATATTGAACCGCATTAAATAGCTTACCGCTAAAGCTTACCTTGTGCCCATGAGTTAAATGTCCTCCCTGGTCCAATTTCATTCCCATAAACGTGTCTCCAGGATTCATTAAGGCAAGATAAACTTCCATGTTAGCTGGACTACCGGAGTATGGCTGGACATTTACGTGTTCTGCTCCAAATAATTTCTTTGCTCTTTCAATAGCTAAATTCTCGATAACATCGATAAACTTATTCCCCCCGTAGTATCTCTTACCCGGATATCCCTCGGAATACTTGTCATTGAAAACAGAGCCAAGAGCCTCAAGAGTTGCTTCGCTAGGAAAATTCTCTGAAGGTATCAATTCAAGACCAGTGTTTACTCGCTCTATCTCCTTCAGCATTGTGGTATAAACCACCGTGTCACCTCTTTTCAAATTTTCGTACCCCATCTTTAACTTACCTCCTTTCTTTAGGTTGTTTAATTTCGCCTTATCTAGTTTTAGGAATCTTCACCCCAAAGATTCTCGTAGTTGCCTGATTTATCAGGCACAGTCGCCCTGTGTAGTAATCTTCGCTACTACACAGGGCAACTACATTTCTAAACAGCCGCTCTTAGTTAGTTCTATTTCGAAGACACATATTGCAATTTTCAATTGCTGTAAATTATAGTAGTATATAAATTATTATAGCACGAAAGGTTACTAATTAGAGGAGGTTTGTTATGCAGAATTTAGGACCTATCTGGACGGAAATTGACCTGGATGCCATGGTCAGCAACATTAAAGCGATTAGGGGGTTAGTTGGGGAAAAAGTAAAAATTATGGCTACGGTAAAAGCTAACGCTTATGGACATGATGCTTCAGAAGTGGCCCATGTGTTGTTAAAAAATGGTGCATCTTACTTGGCTGTGGCTCGGCTGGATGAAGGAGTAGAGTTGCGCCGGGCTAATATCAAAGCCCCTATTTTGATTCTTGGTCTCACTCCAAAAGAACAGGCAGAGGCGTTGCTTTTATATGACCTTACTCCAGCAGTTTGTGATATTGAAATGGTAGAATTCCTTTCTCAATTAGCAATTAAGATGAATAAGGTAGCTAAAGTTCATATAAAAGTGGATACAGGAATGGGAAGGATAGGAGTATTCCCTGAAGATGCTTTGAATTTTGTCCAAAGAGTACAAGCTATGAAAAATATCCAGATAGAGGGTATATTCACCCATTTTCCCGTATCAGATGAAAAGGATAAAAGTTATACTGAAGAACAGTTTGAAAAATTTACCACTGTATTAAACGCCTTAGAAAAGAAAGGGATAAAAATACCATTAAAACATGTCGCTAATAGCGCCGCTATCCTTGACTTACCTCACATGAATTTAGATATGGTAAGGCCGGGGATTATTATTTACGGATTATATCCTTCTGCTGAAGTTAAGAGGGTAATAAAATTAAAACCGGCTTTAAAACTCAAGACCAGAATTGTTTATCTCAAAAAATTACCAGCCGGTAGAAGTGTTGGTTATGGCAGAACCTATACTACCACTTCTGAGACTTTGGTAGCTACTTTACCAGTAGGTTATGCTGACGGTTACTCTCGCCTCCTCTCTAATAATAGTGAAGTTTTAATTAGAGGAAGCAAAGCTCCGGTAATAGGACGAGTTTGTATGGACCAAACTATGATAGATGTTACTCATATTCCTGGCGTTGCGATAGGAGAAGAAGTAACCTTGTGTGGAGACCAAGGTATAGAGGAGACTGCCCAAAGAATTGAAACTATTGTTAATGAAGTCGTGTGTATGACGGATAAAAAGCGCGTCCCTAAACTCTTTATTAAGGGTGGGAGACCTTACAAAATCAAGTCTATGTTGGGGGAAAGGTTGCTATAAATATATACTGGATTATCAATGTATCCCTTTATGCTCCCTTAAAACTTCAAGCACATAATCTACATCGTATTTAGTATGCTCAGCACAAATCTGGAATCTTATTTTCCTTCCCGCAAAGCTAATGTGAGCTCCGAGCCAATCTGACCACAGACTCCTGTGACTAAAATTCTTTTCACGAGCACCTTTAATTAAACTTTCTCTTCTAACTCAAGGGATTATTTCTTCAATTGCTCTATCACTTCAACAAGTCTTGAGACTAAATGCTCATGAAGCTTCTTTCCTTTTTCTGCAGAGGCTTGTGAAGGACGCCCAATGGGACCGCCAGAGATTTCCGCAATTTTTCTCGTGGCTTCCTCTGTACTAGGAACATAGCACAAAGTATCTCTGCGGTCCCTTGGGTCTATATGATACAACTTCGCCTCTCCTGGGACATAATCCCTTGCTTTGCTTATATCAACTAAGTCTGAATATTTATACATCATCTCAGAACCTTCTGATTCTTCAGCGTGTCCTATAGCCCCAAATCCTAACTTATCGGCAATCTCCTTTTGCATATAAGCAGGGTCAAAAATAACAACTTTAACACCAAGCTTTCTTTGGGCCCTTTCAGCAGCAATTTGCATCCATATCAAGTTGACTATTCGATGTCCATTTATAGTGATGAAGTTCTTGAACCCGTGTTTCGCTAAGGATTCTATTTCATCATATAAAAGCTCTATAAGAATCTCAGGCCTTATGCTAACGCTTCCCGGTAATGCCATATGGTGCGGTGACCATCCAAACCAATTTGGTGGAGTAACCATGACTCCTGTTTTCTCACTAGCATCCTCAGCCAAAGATATTGCAGTAAAGGTATCAGTGCCCATAGGCAACCAACAACCATGCTGCTCTGTACTGCCAACAGGTATAATCACCCTGTCATCCTTAGCTAGGTAATCCTTTACCTCTGGCCATTTCATCTCTTGCAAAAGTAAAGCTGACATAAAATCACCTCCTGTTTAATAAACTTGACTTAATATTATCATAAACCCCGGTAAGCTACTTTAGCACGCTCATTGTTAAATACTTCTTCAGCAGCCCCTTCTAATACTATAGAGCCATTCTCCAAGATATAGGCCCTGTCAGCTATTTGTAAGACTTGAGGAATATGTTGTTCGACAATTAATATAGTCAATCCTTCGTCATTTAAGGACTTAATAGTGTGAAACAGAAAGACAACTAGGTTTGGAGCTAAGCCAAGGGATGGCTTGTCGATAGAAAACAAAGGGCTTTTGTCAGCAAAGCACCCCAGCTACTGGTCGCATCACTGAAATCAACCAATGCTCAGGTCTACTAGCACTGTCTGAGGGGTATTTGGTGCCTTTTCAGCCGTGATAGTAATGGTGGCGGAATAATCGCCAGGGCTCATTCCTGAGATATCTACTGTTACAGTTACCTTATCAATTTCGCTAGACGAAGTTCCAATAGGTGGACTAAGGCTGAGCCATGCGGCATCACTACTTACTGCTACTGCCCAAAGCATAGCTCCTATGCCAGCGTTCCTGATTTCTAACGTCTGGCTTGCTGGGGTAGACTCCCCTTCTTCAGCAGCGAAGCTAAGGCTTGATGGGTCGAAGCCTATAACAGGCCCGCGTATAGCCTCACTACAAGCCACAAGCGAGCTCATTAGTATAAGAATTAATCCGGGCAATAAAAATAGCTGCCAGCTCAATTTACTTTTCATACGGACCTCCTATTTACCGCAAAATGAATTAAAGGATTATTGCTCAATCAATCTCAACTGTCAAGGGCGATGACAAAATAAGCAAAATAAACAATATAGCCAAAGGTGAAATGGGGCAACTGCAAAAAATCATAATAAAGTCCACAAAACTATTGACAAAATTTACCCCTTGTTGATAACATAGTATTACATAGTAAACAAAAGGAGGTGTTATATGGAAGCCATAATGGCGGCATTAGGCTGGTTTAATGGAATTGTGTGGGGGCCACCAATGATGGTCGTGTTGGTGGGAACAGGCTTGTATATCACGGCTAGAATTGCCGGAAGGCAGTTTAGCAAGCTTGGTTATTCAATAAAAATGTTCTTCAGTGGTTGGAGAGGGAAAGAAAAGGGTGAAGCGACCAAAGGAGATATTACTCCTTTTCAATCCTTAACAGTAGCTATAACCGGTACGGTGGGGAATGGTAACATTGCTGGTGTAGCCACGGCCATAGCTATGGGTGGTCCCGGAGCGGTATTTTGGATGTGGATCACCGCCCTTGTTGGAATGGCTACTAAATTCGCTGAGGCCTCATTAGCAGTTAGAAGTAGAGTAGTAGATGCAGATGGCACTATTCTGGGCGGTCCATTTATGACTATAGAAAGGCTAATAGGACCAAAGTGGAAATGGTTAGCCATATTGTTTGCTTTTTTTGGGGCAATATGTGCTTTTGGAATTGGTAACGCTGTTCAGACTAATTCCATGGCTCTGGTTTTGAACGAGTACTATGGTATTCCCTTTATGGCCACTGGCACTACTTTAGCTATTCTTATTGGCCTGGTAGTTGTCGGCGGAATTAAGAGAATTGGAAGAGTAGCTGAATACTTGGCTCCCTGGATGTGCGTCGTTTATATAATTGGAGCCCTAATTATACTGCTTATTAATATTACTGCAATACCGGCAGCAATTGGAGAGATATTTAAACATGCTTTCACTCCTCGTGCTGGCTTTGGTGCATTTGCCGGTGCTACGGTAATGATGGCAATGAGATACGGTGTGGCTCGGGGTATATTCTCTAATGAGGCTGGTTTAGGCACCGGGGGTCTCTCTCATAGCCCAACTAGAATACCTATACCAGCTCGCCAGGGAACCCTTGGCTTCTTTGAAGTTTTTCTTGATACCATAGTAGTTTGTTCCATGACCGCCCTGGTAATTCTAACGACCGGCGCTCTGGGAACAGGCTATACCAGCACGGCTTTAACTGCCTGGGGTTTCCAATCAGTCCTTGGTGGTGCTGGTGTCGCTATAACAGCTATGGGTTCTCTTCTCTTTGGTTATTCCACCCTGCTTGCCTGGTATTATTATGGTTCACAGTGTGGTCGTTATTTATTTGGCAAAAAGATTTCGCCAGGGGCTGTAAAGAAGTTTAAGCTGGGATATGGAGTGGTATGGATAATATTCGCCTTTATGGGTGGAATATGGAAGGTTGACTTCGTCTGGCTACTCACCGATACTCTCAATGGTGCCATGGCCATACCTAGCCTGGTATCGCTTATAATCCTGGGTGGTCTGGTAGGCAAAATGGCCAGAGATTACTTCGTAGAAGGTAAGGAAGAGTATACGCCTGAGGTACATATAGAAGAGTTGATTAAGTAGAGGAAAAAGCATGGCGTAATTAAATAAGCCCCTTCTTTTGAGGAGGGGCTTATTTAATTTAAGGCTGGGGGCGGTTTTGCCCGGCATAAAGATTTTGATAAATAGCAAACTAAAGGCTAATCTGAATAATGGGAAGTATAATATAAAAAGGAGGAGAAATGGCAGCTAAGGTTATCGAAGGTTTTTATTATACCCAAACTGATGAATGGCTGAAGGTGGAAGATAACGTAGGGACGGTAGGAATTACTGATTATGCCCAGGATAAGCTTGGCGATATTGTCTACCTTGAGAAAACGGAGAAGGGGAAGAAAGTAAAACAAACTGAAACGCTTACGGCCATTGAATCGGTAAAAGCGGCATCTGACATCTACGCCCCTATCTCAGGAGAGGTAATCGAGGTAAACGAAAAAGTTGTTGCGGATAGTTCTATTATCAATAAAGATCCCTACGGAGAAGGATGGATTGCCAAGATAAAGATTGAGAATGCTGATGAATTGAAGAATCTTATGGGAGCTAAAGAATACTCAGAGTATAGAGAAGAGTAGAGGTGCCATATGAGATATATTCCAAGTACTGAAGAGCAGAAAAAAGCGATGCTGAAAGAGATTGGCGTCTCTTCTTTTGAAGATTTAATTGAAGCTATTCCCGCTGGTTTTCGGTTTAAAGGAAGGTTAAATGTCCCGGAGGCAATTTCAGAAGCTGAACTGGAAGAAAAGATTTACCAGATTGCCAAGAAAAACTCAGATTTTTTCTTAATGAAACCCCTTATTGGAGCGGGTGCTTACAGGCATCATGTTCCTGAGGCAGAAAAATTTCTCTTGCAAAGAGAAGAATTCTGGACCTGTTATACACCATATCAACCTGAACTTAGTCAAGGCACCTTACAATCAATATTTGAGTTTCAGACGTATATTGCCAGGCTTACCAAAATGGATGTCGTAATACCTTCTATCTATGATGGTGCTTCGGCAACTGCCGAAGCGGCATTAATGTCCTTCAGGTTAACACATAGAAATAAAATTATTATTTCGGCATTACTTCATCCTCATTATAAAGAAACTGTTAAGACATACATAGCACCACACGAGCCAGAAATTGTCGAATTGCCACATAAGGATGGTTTAGTTGATATTGATAAACTGAAGAAATTAGTTGATGATGATGTTGCTTCTGTTATCGTTCAAAATCCTAATTTCTTTGGTGGCATAGAGAAGCTAGCTGAAATCTGCGAGCTTGTTCATTCTAAGAATGCTTTATTAATAAATGCCATTGCTGAAAGCATGTCGCTGGGGGTTTTAAAAGCTCCTGGGGAAATGGGCGCTGATATCGTAGCCGGAGAAGCTCAATCATTTGGCATGGACTTGAATTACGGCGGTCCTTATAATGCTTACCTGGCAACCAGGAAACAATTCCTCAGGCAGCTTCCCGGAAGAATTGTCGGTGAGACGGTAGACGCGGATGGTAAGCGTGTTTTCGTGATGACCATGCGGGCTAGAGAGCAAGATATAAGAAGAGAGAAGGCAACTTCTAATATTTGTACTAACCATGGTTTAAATATTCTTGCCGCCAATATCTATCTTTCCCTTATGGGAACAGAAGGGCTTTATAAAGTTTCTCTTCTTAATACCAAAGCTGCACACTACCTAGAAAACTTGCTATTAAAATCGGGGAAGTTCGAAAGGGTTTTTCACTATCCCTTCTATAATGAGTTTTTGTTGAAGAGCAAAAATAGTATCTCTACCTTAAGTGAAAAACTGTTAAAGAACAACTTCATTCCTCCTCTGGAAATAAGCAGATTCTATAAAGAGGAAGAGCTCAAGGATGTTTTGCTTTTTGCTGTAACCGAGGTATTGAGTAGGGAGGATTTAAACCGGGTGGCTGAAATTCTTGCGGAATAAGGAGGAATAAAGGTGAAATTAATATTTGAGAAAAGCGTAAAGGCTAGAGATGGTTATTCCTTGCCCAAAGATTTATTCGACGAGGTAGACATTAAGAGTTGCATACCGGCTTATGCCGCTACTGATGCTAAGAAAGCTCTTAGTGAGGTTTCCGAAGTTGATGTTATTCGGCACTTCACCAAACTTTCCAAGTTTAATTATGGTGTTGATGATGGCTTATACCCATTGGGGTCATGTACCATGAAATACAATCCCAAAGTTAATGAGAAACTAGCATCGCTAGATAACTTTGTCTGTGCCCCTCCCTTAGCCCCTGAAGAGACTGTTCAAGGTTGTTTAGAGCTAATGTACGATTTAAACAAGCTACTTTGTGAAGTAACAGGCGTAGACCAATATACTATGGCTCCTGCCTCTGGAGCACATGGTGAATTAACTGGCGTTCTCATTATGAGGCAGCATTTTGTTGACCATGATGATAAAAGGCATAAGATGTTAGTACCTGATTCTGCCCATGGCACCAATCCGGCTAGTTGCACCATGGGTGGCTTTAAAATGATTGAAGTAAAATCAAACGAAAAGGGGACCGTTGATATCAAACAGCTTAAGGAGTTAATGGATGAGGATACTGCCGGATTGTATCTGACAAATCCTAATACTGTGGGCTTATACGATGAAGGGATACGAGATATTGAGGGAATTGTGCATGGCAAAGGAGGGTTGCTTTATTATGATGGTGCCAACCTTAACGCCTCATTTGGCATTATGAGGCCGGGGGATGCCGGCTTTGACATAGTCCATCTCAATCTACACAAATCATTTTCTACTCCACATGGAGGTGGTGGGCCAGGTTCAGGAGTTATCGGGGTAAAGAAAGCTCTTATTCCGTATCTTCCTACACCTATAGTTACCTTTGACGGTAAGAAGTATCATCTATCAGACGTGGGAGAAAAAAGTATTGGTATGGTAAGGGCATTCTGGGGTAATTTTCCTGTATTGGTTAAGACTTACTCCTGGATTCTTTCTATGGGGCCAGATGGCCTTGGCAATTCCTCGGAAGCAAGTATTATCAATGCCAACTATGTGCTGGCTAAGTTAAAGAAATATTATCGGCCAGCATACGATCGTTATTGTGGACATGAATGTGTGCTTACAGGAAGAGACTATAAAAAGTATGGGGTAAAAACTTTAGATATTGCCAAGAGGTTAATGGATTATGGTTTTCATCCACCTACAATTTATTTCCCTCACTTTGAGCCTTATGCTGAGGAAACAATAATGGTAGAACCACCCGAATCCGAAAGTAAGGAGGTGATTGATGAATTCATTGATGCCATGATCAAAATTTCTAACGAGGCGAAAACAAATCCTGAATTATTAAAAAGTGCTCCCCATAATACTCCTATAAGAAGAACAGATGATGTACTGGCAGCAAGGAGACCAATCTTGCATTATGACGATGAATTAAAACTTAAAGATGAATTGAAATATAAAGATGAAGATATTAATTTTTAGTTAGGAGGTGGATATGGAAGAGTTGTTATTGACCCCTATTCATGAGGAACACTTAAAGTTAAAAGCGAGGATGATCCCATTTGATGGTTTTGATATGCCGGTGCAATATACAAGCATTATTGAAGAGCACTTTGCTGTAAGAGAAAAAGTAGGCATCTTTGATGTCTCCCATATGGGGGAGATTGAATTACGGGGCAAAGATGCGCTTCCTTTCACCGACTACATTGTAACGAATTCAGTAATGAAGATGAGGGACGGAGATATAAAGTACTCTCCATTGTGTTATCCCAATGGTGGCCAGGTGGACGATCTTTTTGTCTACAAAGTAGAGGATGATTTCGTATTACTTGTTGTCAATGCATCACCTAACTATTCCGTGAAGGATTTCACTTGGATTTCACAGCAAAAGGGGAGTTTTGATGTAGAAATTTCGAATAAGAGCCAGGACTACGGAGAAGTAGCAGTACAGGGACCTATGTCAGAAAAATTGCTGGGACCTTTAGTAAAGTTAGGCGGAGATATGCCCCTTAAAGAACTGAAACGTTTTAAGTTTATGTATGGGGAGTTGTTTGGTAAAAAGATTCTTATTTCGCATACAGGTTACACGGGAGAGGATGGCTTCGAAGTTTACTCTAAGGCAAAAGACATTGTAGACATCTGGAATGGT
>Ga0209979_1001425_pt1 | contig 26238 bp, 28 predicted proteins | sample AnhtaG_FD_183114 | JGI IMG/M metagenome (GOLD analysis project Ga0209979, IMG submission 183114) | Deep subsurface microbial communities from Anholt, Denmark to uncover new lineages of life (NeLLi) - Anholt_01485 metaG (SPAdes) (version 2) | ecosystem: Environmental > Aquatic > Marine > Oceanic...
ACTCAAAAAAAAGATTAGATTGTGGAATAAGGATCCTCCATAATTACAGGCAAGCGGTAAATAAAATCTTAATCTATAATTTTTAAAATTTTATAAGGGGTAGTAAAACTACCCCTTATTTTGCTATTATTGGCAATATTGGCTTTTAGTTTTAGAAAATAATCACTGTGGGAATTATTTCTACTTCCTATTTTTAATATTACAATTATTTTTAACCAGAAAGTGGTGCTATTAGAGAGTCAGTGTCTGAATTGCAGTTATTTAAATAATTTCGTTTAGATTTTTATATGATGCAACGATATGATTTCAATTATATTTTAAATGAGGCAATTCGATTGCTTGACATATAATTTTTAACTGGTAACATATAAGACCATAAGATATGTTATAAGAAGAATAAAAAGGAGGTAATAGGTGAAGAAATATCAAAAAATGATTGAGAAATATAATATCCCATCTAGGGATTTATACGAGCTACCTTCTTCACTTCTACGGTTTCCGGATGGAGCACACTATAGGAATGAGATTTCTGGTATTGAATCGCTTGATGACATGGAAACTTTAATAAAAGAATCACAAAAGCGGAAAGTTCCCATACACCGGGTTATTGCAATGGGAAACGGGTCAAATCTTTTAACCCTTAAAGAGTTGCGGGAGCTTGCTTTGATGAGTAAAGAGGCAAAGATCGAACTTATAGTGATTCCCGGGCCTCGGGCAAATTTTGATGTTGGAAAACACGCTGCTTCGGAATGGGGCCGTTTTTCTGGTGTCAGGGTGCGAGGCTCCGATAATATATGTTATTTCCTACAGGATGTTTTACGCTGTATAGAAGCAGGTATACGGGGATTCTTGTTTTATGGAGAAGACCTGATTTTCCTTTTCCATAAGATGCGAAAAAATGGAGATTTACCGAGTAACCTGGTCTTTAAACTCTCCTATACTGCAGGGATTGCTAATGCTGCAGGATGTCTTTTAGCAGAACAAGTGGGATCAGATAGTATAAATCCGGTAACAGATTTAACTCTGCCCATGTTAGCATCATTACGCAAAGTGATAAAAATTCCTCTAGATATTGTTATAGTAACTTTTGAAATCCTGGGTAATTTTAACCGCTTCTGGGAAGGCTCGGAAATTATAAGGGTATCTTCTCCTTGCTATATCAAACAGGAACTGGACAGGGGTATTGAGAATGCCAAAACAAAAGTCAAATACTGTGAGATAATGAGAGAATTAATAAGCAAACAGAACCCGGAGTTGATTCTTTCCGAACAGGGACCAAAAGATCTGAGGATACCTCAACCGTAAAAAATATAAATAAATCTGTTGCCGATATAATTAATATCTTATTATACGAGGAAGGAACAATGGAAGTAAGAGTATTAACCGAACAGGATATCGAAAAAATACATAATGCTACCTTGAAAATATTACAGAAGACAGGCATTTTTTTCCGTAAATGTCCCCAGGCTCTAGAAATTTTGGGGAAAGCGGGATGCAAAATTGATAACAACAGAGTATATTTTCCCTCTGATCTGGTTGAAGACTGCTTGAAGCTAATACCGGACCGTTCTTCCCTGGGCTTGTATTCTCCTGATGGAAATATGAGTATACAACTGTCTAAAGGGAAGGTTAACTTTGCAACAATAGGCAATGCTTACTATGTGAATGACTTTAAAACAAAAACATCCAGAGATGTTACTGAAGATGATCTTACCACCCACTGGATTGTATTCAAGAACTTAAAGAATTTTCCCGTACACTGCACAAATCTTATTTTTAAATCATTGCGGATGGGCTCATCAACCATAGAAGAATATACCGAGAGATGTGAAACTCCGGAGCAGTCCATTGCATATATAAGCTGGAATCATATGAGAAAACAGGCACCCTGTAAAATCCCTTTAACCAGCGTAGGGAGTACTAAAGAACAGATCCGCCTAGGGCTTTTAGAACAATTTGTATTCCGGAGTTCACTTGAAGATATACAGGCAAAACCTATGGATGTTATATGGGTAAATCCTGTAAGTCCACTTCAATATGGAGCTGGAACTGAGGGGCTTATAGAAGGAGCCAAGTTGGGGATCCCTATAATGATCAGCTCGGAGGTCATGATGGGTGCAACCGGTCCGGTTACCCTTGCTGGAAGTCTGGCTCAGCACAATGCGGAGGTGCTGGCAGGGGTAGTCCTGGCACAGCTTGTTAATCCCGGTAGTGCAGTCATTTACGGAAATGTAGGTGCACCCATGGATTTGCGGGTGCCTGAGGTATCCCACGGTAATATCGAGACTCAAATGTTTCAGACGGCGACCATCCAGTTGGCCGATTTTTACGGATTGCCTTCCAGGGTTTCCAACGGATGTCCTTCGGTAAATGCTCCGGGCCCGCGTGCTGTGTTTGAAACCTTTATCGGTCTTTTTATGGCTATGAATGCAGGAGGCAATCTCATAACTACCGGACTTTTAGATTCAACGGTAATGATCAGCTATGAGCACTGGCTACTGGTAGATGAGATAATCGAACAGCTCAAACGCACCCTCCCGGGAATTGTAGTTGATGATGAGCACCTGGCACTTGATCTCATTCAACGTGAGGGGCATCCAAACACAAATTATATTAGTTCAGATCATACTCTTGCTAATATGCGTAAGGAAATATACTACTCTACCTACACTGGACGGATAAAAGAATCCTATGAAGACTGGTACTATAAAGCACACAAAAAATTAAGTGATATATTGCAAAAGAATAAACCCTTTGAATGGGATCCTGTAATAAAAGAGCGGATGAAAACACTAAAGGCAAGATTGATGGAAGACAACCAGTCATGGAGAAAAGATGGGGATTGGTGGGCTAAGTATACCCGCGGATTTAATTAAAAATATTTTTTAAGGAGAGAGTGTATGTATAAACGAAGATTAATGGTTCCAGGCCCAGTAGAAGTTGATTGGGAAGTATTGAATCAAATGTCATATCCGCAAATTGCCCACTATAATGATGAAGCGATACAGATTTATAACTATTGTGTACAATCCTTAAAAAAACTTCTCAGGTGTGATCGTAAGGCAAATGTATATATTATACCTGGTTCCGGAAGTGTGGCTTTGGATTCATGTATTGGAAGCGTAGTGAGAAAAGAAGACAAGATTCTGGTAGCAATAAATGGTAATTTTGGGGAAAGGCTTAAAGTCCAAGCCGAAAGTTTTGGCGCTGAAGTGGTAGAGGTTCGAGTGGAGCCTGGTAAAGCAATCCGCGGAGAAATGATTAAAAATACCATTGAAAAAAATCATAGCATAAAGGCAATACTTGCAGTGCACCTGGAAACAACTACCGGGGTGTTAAACCCCATTTGGGAAATTGGAACTGTTGCTAAGAAATACGATATTCCCCTTATTGTGGATTGTGTTTCGTCATTCGGAACTGAAGAATTTAATATGGAAGAATGGGGAGTTTCCCTCTGCGGGGCGGCGGTTCAAAAAGGTTTGGAGACACCCCCTGGTTTAGGAATTATTGCTGTAAGTCAAAGAGGATGGAAGGCTGTCGAATCAGGCAGGAGTCCCGGTTGTGGATGGTATTTAAATCTTTTAACTTGGCGCGATTATTCGCGCACTAATATTGTTCGAAAGGGAGTGGTTTATCCCCTGATGGTTACTATGCCGGTTAACAATGTACGCGCACTTAAGTTGAGTTTAAATAATATCCTGGATGAAGGTCTGGAAAACAGGATTGAGCGCCATTGCCGGATTTCTCGTATTGTAAGGGAAGGTCTCCTGCAAGTTGGGTTTGATGAGTTTCCTGAAAAGGAGTTTAGTTCCCATGTAGTTACAGCAATGAGAAACACTTTTGGAGTAAACATCTCAGAGATGATAAATTTTATCAAAGACATGTATAACACAGAAATAAGCAACGGACTTTTTGAGTTGAACAATAAAATTTTCCGTATCGGCCATATCGGGCAGTCGGCTTCTTTAGAATATGTTGTCCCCGTGTTATTTGGAATAGAACACTTTTTAAGAACCAAGGGTTTTTCCATTTCAAAAGGAGCAAGTCTAATTGGAATTGAGTAAATATAACGACACATTATAACAACATTATCACGATAAGGAGGTGATTATTATACCGAAGTAATTAAAGTCTTCCTTTTGGCAAGATGAAGAGATAAAAATGAAAAGGAGGTTGTATGGAAAAAGAAAAATGAGATTTGTTCAGATGTAAGGTTGTTGGTCTAAGTGCCGAACAAATCTCAGAAAAGATTTTAATTGAAACTGTTTTAAAAGTAAAATTACTAAAAGGAGAGTGTCAAAAATGAAAAAGTTATTATTTTGGTTGTTGGTAGTAGTACTATCTGTGTCTATGATAGCAACTTTTGCACTTGCAGGATGCAAGACGGAAGAAGCTGCTGCAGTTGAAGAAGAGGAAGAAGCTGCTGCAGTTGAAGAAGAGGAAGAAGCTGCTGCAGTTGAAGAAGAGGAAGAAGCTGTAACGAATATCAAATTTGCCAGTATATTTCCAACTGAGCCTGGAAGAAAAGAATTATGGGAGGGATTTGCTAATAAATTTGAGAAAGAATTTCCGCAATATACAATTGAAATGGTTGCAATACCTTGGGGTGAGTATGCAAATCAGATGAAGATATTATTTGCTTCTGATCCACCCGATATAATATGGTCTCCAGGATTAGGAGAGCTAGCATTATGGGTAGAACAAGGATATCTTGAACCATTAAATGATTATTTAGATTGGGACTATATATTAGATAATTCTTCTTCACCTGGTTCACAAAAAGCAATGGAGTTTGATGGTAAGATGTATGGTATAGTAAATGATATATGTCCTTATGGTGGAGTATTTTATAATACAAAACTATGGGATGAGGCTGGAATGACACCAGATGATTTTCCAACAACCCCTGATGAGTTTATTAACATCGCACTCAAATTAACAGATGCGCCAAATCAATATGGTTTAATATGGCCAACTATGGCAGCCGATAGTCGTTTGCTGTTTTGGGCTTACTATACTATATATGGTTTTGGTGGAAGAATAGTTGCAGATGATGGAACGTTTGCAATAAACTCTCCAGAAACGATAGAAGGTATTAAGTTCTATAAGAAGTTAATTGATTCAGGAGCAGTACCCATAGGGATGGACTTTACAGCACAGCGTGAGCTATATTATGCTGGAAAAGTCGTTATGACGCAGGAAGGTGGATACTGGCCGGCATGGTGTGTTGGTGCAAATCCTGAAATAGAGGGATTAGTTGATGCTTTTTATCAGCCATTCCCTACAAAGTATAATGTAGCTGAACCAACAGGCCTTTCTATTTCAAGTCAATCTTCACCTGAAGCTAAAAAGGGAGCTGTTGAATATCTTAAATTTTACTTAAGACCTGAAATTCAAGAAGAATGGATAAAAGTTAATGGGTCTCCCGTTACGATGAAATATGCAGCTACGGAAGAATACAAAAATGAAAACTCTTGGTATCAGATTTTAGAGGAAGCAGGCCCATATGCTCTTCCATGGTCTGTACCAGGATATGAGGCACAAACTAATGAAATCCATGACATATTAACAAATTATATAGGTAAAGTTATGGATTTGGATGAAGATCCAGCCAAAGCGATGAACGACGCACAAAAAGAAGTAGAAGCACTTTTTGTTAAGTAATTTTTTATTAAAGAAAAGGGGTTAGTGCTTTCAAAAGCACTAACCCAAAATAGTGCGCCCGGCATGGGCAGTAACTAAGGGGTGAAAGTCCCTCGTGGGGGTTGGCAAACACCAACCACTAGCTTAAGGCAAGGGTGTCCACCGTGAAGTGGAATCTGAAGGAAGCCGGCGGCAAAGCTCCGGCCTTAGGAACACGAACTACATATAAGGCTGGCTATAGCTGGACGAGTCTGCTATTCAAGACAAAGTCCAAAGTTTGCCAAAGCTATAGTCAGTAAATGTAGAAGGTAGATGGAGCGAAAGTTACTTCTCTTACCCGGGGAGGTCTGGCAGATAATGCCAGAAGTCAGCAGAAGCCATAGTGTGTGCGTGGCAGCGCAGGTGCCGAGCGGGTTAAAGTCCCGCTGAACTTTGGATTGGGGAGTTCATATCCAAACTTGGGAATAATTTCTCAAGGGCTGGCATTAAAGCCAGAGGGCGGGGCGTCCGCTGTGAAGCGGAGTCCTAAGGGCTTGAGGAGAAGTACCAGGCTGTAATCAATGGAAGCGATTCCGCTGATGAACCGGTCGGCCAAAGACGGGGCAAGGTCGAGCCTGCACTATGGAGGCGAAGGCGTTCCAATTCACCCGTCGCACCAAGGTGTTTGCGGGCGGCATGGTCAAGAAAGAAGTACTGGAGACTCTCTAAGACCCCACAGCTAAATACTGTAATGGGAGTTACCTAATTCAGGGAAAGAGGACTAATAAATCTAGTGGAAAGATACAGTTTGATTCGTTAAATTACTTAACCGCCGTATACCGAACGGTACGTACGGTGGTGTGAGAGGACGGCTACCCAAATAATGAGTAGCCTCCTACTCGATTTAATTAATAGAAAATATAGTATTTTTCTAAATTATATAATACCTAACCTATTGAGGTAATTAGCAAAGTGGGAAAATTGAAGATTATTCCAACATTGAAGTTCAAAAAATATTTTTCGTATTGTTTTTTTATGTTCCTTGTATTATCAATTATTACACTTATATTTTTTTTCCCCATAATTAAAAATATTCAATTGAGTACAACTGATGCTCAATTTGTTGAAGCTAGCAAATTTATTGGTTTACAAAACTATTTGAATGTTTTACAAGATTATAATTTCTGGCATGCAGCAATAATAACACTTATATATACAACTATTTATACTATAAGTATATTTATAGTTGGTATTATTACTGCATTGCTTTTAGATAAGGCTAAGGGTAGAAGGAAAACAATTTTCAGAACTTTTTTTGTGTTACCTTTTGCTATACCAGATACTGCTGCTGCATTGGTCTTTTTATGGATGCTAGATTATCAATTTGGTATATTAAACTATTTTTTAAACTTTCTACATTTAACTAAAGTACCAGTTTTATGGTTAAGCAGTTCACCTTTATTATCATTAATAACAGTTATTTCGGTAGAAATTTGGAGATTTTTCCCATTGCACACCCTAATAATCTATGCTGCTATGCAAAATATTCCAAAAGAACTTTATGAAGCTGCAGAAATAGATGGAGCTGGAGGTATTGCTAAATTTTTTAAAATAACAATACCGCAATTAAAACGCATTTTAAGTATTTTATTTGTGTTAACTATTATTTGGTGTTTTAGAAGATTTACTATGATTTGGTTACTTACAAGGGGTGGTCCGGCCAGAGGTACCGAAACAATTGTAATTCAACTATACAAATATGCATTTCCCTTTAATAAAATGAGCTATGCTTCTACAATAGGAATGATATTATTGTTAATTACTATAGTATTAGCAGTGGTTTATTTCAAATATTCAAAACAAGAATAATAAATAAATAAATTTTAAATTTTATATGATTTAATACTATAAAAAAATTTTTTAGTCCACTAGAGGTAAAAAAAGTGAAGAGAAAAAATATTGGTGTTTTAATTTGTACAATTAGTTCAATTTTTGTTTGTATGATTACTGCATTCCCAATATACTGGATGATTAATATTTCTTTAAAACCTAGAAGCCATGTTTTTATTTACCCACCTGAGATTTTGCCACTAGGTTTTAATATATCTTCATATATCCAAATATTTCAAACCGGGGATATACTTATTTGGATAAAGAACTCAATGATAGTTGCTTCATCTACTGTTATATTAAATTTAATTGCTGCGAGCTTGGGCGCATTTGGATTATCGAGATTTGATTTTAAAATAAATAAAGTTTTTATATTCTTATTAATGATTGTTCAAATGATAGCCCCAGCATTAATAATCACTCCAATATATATCTTATTTTTAAATATGAACCTTACTAATAGCTTAATTGGTCTTGCAATAATTAATACTGGAATGACAGTAGCATTTTCAACTTGGGTACTTAAAGGATTTTTTGATAATATTCCAAGTGAAATTGATGAAGCTGCCTCTATAGATGGTTGTTCAAAATTTCAGATTTTTAGAAAAATTATTTTACCACTCTCTGTTCCAGCATTAATTACAATAGCAGTAATTACTTTTTTTGATGTTTATAACGAATATATGTTTGCTTTAACATTTATTACTGATCAAAGCAAGTGGCTTGCCACTGTAGGACTTGCCGCAAATATTGCTAAGATCGGTGTCAGTTGGGATATAATGTTGGCTCAGGCATCATTGTTTTGTGTACCACCAATTCTATTCTTTTTTATTTTTCAAAAATATATCTTAAAAGGCATAGGAGAAGGAGCACTAAAATATTAATTTTATAAAATAATATAAGTTCAAGGAATGCAAAGAATGGAAAATATAACACCAAGAAGAAGAGTTGAAGATGCTTTGAGAAAAAAGAATATTGATAAGGTCCCTTTTACAGTTTATGAAACCCTGGTTACACCCAGTAATGCTGAAAGATTATTAAGAAATAATGGTATGTGTATACTTTCTTGGGGTAATTTAGCATTTAGTGCATTAAATATATTAGGAAATTATTATGGATATAAAATTTATACACCAAATGTTAAAACTACATCAATTACTTATATAGAGAATGGTAAAATATTAGTTAGAACTGAATATGAAACTCCTGTAGGTAAACTTTATATGATACATGAGCAAACCACATTTAATAATGTGTGGTGTCTTAAACGTCTTTTCAAATCAAAAGAGGATTATAAGACACTACTTTTTATTATCAAGGATGAAAAGATTATACCTGATTACAGCAAGGTTATAAAAAAAGAAAAATTATTGGGTGAAGATTTTATATTAAGAGGTAATATCGGTCTTGAACCTTTTCAATCACTTATAGGTAATTGGATTTATATGAGTACTGAAGATTTTTGTTATGAGTGGGAAGACAACAGGGACGAAATCATGAAATTATATGATGCATTAGTAGAAAACAGGCGAAAGCGGTGTGCAATTCTTGCTGATTCACCGCTTTCTATAATTAATTATGGCGGAAATGTTACGCCTGAAATTATTGGCCTTGAGCGTTTTGAAAAATATTATATCCCAAATTATGAAGAAGCAGCAGAAACCCTGCATAAAAAAAATAAATTGGTAGGTGTTCATTTTGATGCTAACTGCAGACTATTAAAGGATGCCATAGCTAATAGTTCTATTGATTACATTGAGGCATTTACTCCTTTCCCTGATACAGATATGACAATGAAAGAAGCGAGGAAGGCTTGGACTGATAAGGTACTATGGATTAATTTTCCTTCATCTGTTCATTTAAGAACGAAAGATAAAATAATCGAGACAACTTCTAAAATAATTGATGATGCAGGGCAACAAGGGTTAATAATAGGTATTACAGAAGATGTTCCTGAAGATAGATGGCAGGAGAGTTATATGACAATAATGCAAACAATTGATGAAAAATTTAATATTAAAAATAATAGGTGGAGGAATTTATGAAAAACAAATTACTCTCTCATGATTTTAAAAAAATGAAAGAAAAAGGGGAAAAAGTAGCATGGGTAACCGCTTACGATTACTGGACAGCTAAATTTGCAGAGACAGCTGGCATGGATATGATACTGGTTGGAGATTCTTTAGGGATGTGTATCTATGGTTATCCTGGAACAATACCGGTAACCATGGATCAGTGCATCTATCATTCCGAAGCCGTTCAGCGTGGTGCTCCTAATACATTTATAATAGGAGATATGCCCTTTCTTTCATATCAGGTAAATGCGGAAGAGGCTGTAAGAAATGCAGGTAGATTCTACAAGGAGACCGGGGTTGATGCTATTAAGTTGGAAGGTGGGAAAAGAGTATGCGGACAGATAAGAGCTATAGTGAATGCTGGAATGCAGGTGATAGGGCACATAGGGCTGACTCCCCAAAGTTCCGGACAGATTGGAGGGTTTAAAGCCCAGGGTCGTACTGCCGATCAAGCAATGAAACTTATAGACGATGCCATTGAAATAGAAAAGTCTGGTGCATTTTCACTGTTAGTAGAGGCTGTTCCTCCAGAAGTCTGCAAAATAATCAGGGACAAGTTGTCTATTCCGGTCTATAGCATAGGGGCAGGCATACATGCTGATGGACAGCTTCTTATAGTAAGCGATTTATTGGGTGTTTTCCAAGCATTTACACCCAAGTTTGTAAAAAAATACGCAAACTTAGCGGAGATTTCCACTAATGCTTTAAAAGAATACGTCCAAGATGTAAGAACTTTGAAGTTCCCTACAGAAGACCATTGTTACAGGATGGTGGAAGGAGAACTTAGAAAACTTGAAAGTGCGCTATCTAAAAGAGTAGAAGGAGGGAAAACAAATGGAGTATAGGAGATTAGGTAAATCAGACTTAGACATAAGCGTGTTAACTTTAGGGGCTTGGCAGTATGGAGATGAAAGGTGTTGGGGAAAGATTGCAGAAAAAAATATTTATGAAGTAATAGCAAAAGCAGTAAATAGTGGTATAAACATAATTGATACTGCTATTGGGTATGGTGATTCAGAAATTATAGTAGGTAAAGCAATAAAGAATTTTAGGGAAAAAGTAATTATAGTATCAAAATGTGGAGCAGATCCTAAAAGAATATTGCAAAGAGTTAACCTAAGCTTAAAAAGGATGGAATTAGATTATATAGATTTGTATCTAGTGCATTATCCAGATGTAGATATACCGATTGAAGATACTATAGAAGCTATGGCTATGATAAGGGATAAAGGAAAAGTAAGATATGTTGGGGTATCTAATTTTTCAGTGAATCAGTTAAAAAGAGCCTTATCGGTTACAGATATAACATGTTGCGAATCCGCATATAATCTTATGTGGAGAGAAATTGAAGACAGGGGTATACTAGATTTTTGTTATAAAAACAATATTGGTGTGCTTACTTATTCTTCGCTTGGCCAGGGTCTTTTTACCGGTAAGATCAGGAAAATTGATGATATTCCGAAAGGAGGTATAAGAGAGGCTACCTTACTTTTTAAGGGAGATGCTTTTAAAAAAGGCTTAGACATAGTAAATATTTTAGATAGATTATCTGAAAAATACAATAAGACTCCAGCTCAAATTGCGATAAACTGGATAATAAATCGAAAGGGTGTATCTTCAGCAATTGCAGGAATTGTAAACATGGAAGAACTTACTGAGAATTTAGGTGCAATAGGATGGAAAATGGAAAAAGAAGATTATGAATTTTTAAACAGTATAGGATTCCAATTTTCAAAAATCTTTGATTATGTTTCTTATACTATGTTTGGAGATAAATTGAATGAGATAAAATTCGATAAGGAACTGGATAATTTACTAAAAAGAGGAGGACAAAAATGCTAGTTCGGGGAGGGAAATACTGTTATGGCCAGGCTATAGGAATAGTGTTATTAGACCGAAAGTATCCTCTTTTACCAGGTAATGTAGGTAATGCAAGTACCTATAATTTCCCAGTTCGCATCAAAGTACTTTATGGTTCATGGAACCCTCCTTTCCCTCCATTTAAGGATAAAACAGGTAAATATTATCAACAGATGCAAAAATACATAGATATACTTAAAGAGTTTGAAGAAGAAGGAGTTAAAGCTATTACCTGTGCCTGCGGTTTCTTTTCTGCAACTCAACAAGAAGCTGCAGCAGCAGTAAATATTCCTGTGTTTACTTCTCCATTGCTCCTAATCCCATTTGTACACAAACTCTTAAAACCAGACCAGAAAGTAGGGGTGTTAACCGCCCATACTCCTTACCTTTTAGAGCAGCCAGAGGTTTTTTTAAAACCTGCAGGGGTAGACGAGTCCATACCTTTGGTTATTGAAGGGATGGATAACAGTCCAAGCAACGAGTTTGTAGAGGTAGTTAGTGACAAGAAAGCAGAAGCAGATACTGATTTGATGGAAAAAGAAGTGGTGGATATGGCTAGGAAACTGGTATCGGATAATCCGGAGGTGGGAGCCATTGTACTGGAATGCAGTGATATGCCGGTATATTCAGCAGCTATTCAGCAGGCTGTAAGTCTGCCGGTATTCGATTTTATTGGAATGATCAACATGGTATTCCATTCTGTTGTTCAGAGAAGGTATGAAGGGTTTCTGTAGTGTTTTAGTACTGATTCCAACCTTGGGGATAAGGTAGACTTCTCCTAAATCTCCTTTTACCGATATCTACCATTATGCCTCGCTGGTGTTGCGAAACATTATGATATAGTTTGGCACTGGACAGCAAGCAGGAAATAACAGCTATTAACAGAAGCTAAAATGCTAACTTTACCAATTATATTTTTTAGCTTTTGCAATGGAATTTTGATTTTTAATATAAGCTTCATGCTCCAGAGTGGCATTATTGAAGCACTTTTCTTTTATTAAGTTTTATGATATTTTTTTAATGACTATGCTAGAGTTAAGTAAAATAAAAAAAATAAAACTTACAACAGAGATTGCAAAGGCAGTTAAGGATTTCATTAAAAAAAATCAGCTGAAGAAAGGTGCAAAACTTCCTTCAGAAAGAGTACTTACAGAACAGCTAGGGGTCGGACGTTCTTCTTTGCGAGAGGCTTTAAAAACCTTAGAGGCTTTAGATCTAATAGAGATTATTCCTGGAAAGGGAATATTTATAGCCATGGATGATGCAAATATAGATTCTCTGGATATAACCAATAGCAAAAAAATTACACTACTGGAGCTTCTGCAAATTCGAGAGCTACTTGAGTGTTATTCCGCAAAAATGGCTGCTGTCAATGCCACAGACAAGCAATTAAAAAAAATTGAAAGCAAGCTGAAATTTTTAGAAGATTTATATCCATTAAGGATTGAATCTCGAAAAGAAGATATGATTTTCCATCAAGCCATCCATGAAGCTTCGGGTAATCCCCTACTTCCAGTGCTTTTTAAAACAATTTATAAGTTATGGATATCTTATGATTTCGGTAAAGAAAACGCCTTTCTAGAAACTATTCCCTTTCACCGTCCTATATTTGAATCAATCTGCAAGCACGATGCTAAAAAGTCAGTGAAAGCGGTAAGGAAAATGTTAAAAATTACAAAAAAAACAATATTAGCTCAGAAAAAAAAGCGAATAAAACTTTCACATAAGGAAATACATGATTAACCCTTAATATACAAGGTCTGAATTTGTTTCGTTATTCTGCCAACAGTATTAGTCAATAAACTTAAATTTGTCTAAGGCCTTAAAAGATAGTTATTATGGGAATTACAAAACTGAATAAAAAACTGGCGTTGTATTTGATGGGATAATAATGCTACATAATAAAAAAATAAACGGAGTAATATATGCTAAGAAAAATAGAATGCTACATACAGTCATGTAAGCTTGACCAGGTAAAGAAAGGCTTGATAGAGGCAAGGGGGGTGGGGAGAATGTTAGTAACCGAAGTAATTGGCTTTGGAAAGTAGCGCGGATACTTAAACGGTGAAGTGCCAAACAGAAAGGTAAAGCTACCTTCCTAAATAAGTGGTTTATTTTCAAAAATAACCCTAAACTTTTTTACCATTTAATTAGATTCTCCTTACATTATTATTTAATAATTCTTTTCAGTTAACATTTGAAGAATGAAGAAATGGGAGAATATGGCATAAAATACATGAAGGGTAAAAAAAGTAAAGAAATCCTGAAATAGAAAGTATTTCAAATGGATTAGCAGATAATATTATTAATTATTATTAGAAAGGTACCTTTTATGATCAACTCAAAAACCCTTGACCCATATACAGGCGAACCTGACATAGAAAGGCTACTTTCTGCTTTTAAAAGAAAGCCCGTAGACAGGGTACCAAACTTTGATGTCCTCTATGAGGATAAGCACATAGAAAAGTTCCTAAGAAGATATGCAGGAAATACCCTTGCATACGGCGGAGACCCTGCAAAGGGAGCAGATGCAGAGCAGGGCCGCCCCATGTATCCTGATGACTACCTGGATCTGTGTGAGATTATAGGTCAGGATACAATACTTTTTAATGCAGGGCTCTGGACCCCGTATAAGAGAGAAGATGAAAACGGAAACCTAATTCCCGCCTACAGCCGGGATGTAAAGAAAAGGGCTGACTATGAAAAGCTCACACTGGATTCTGAAGGCCAGATAGCAGATGTAAAAAAATACCTTAAAGAGTACAAAGACGCTATAGCTAAAAGAAATTCAAAGATAGGGGTAGGGGCCCTCTACGGCTGCATATCCCAGACGTTATATGAATTTGTAATAGGCATGAACGACTTTATGATGATGGTATATGAAGACAGAGACCTTGTAGAAGAGATGCTTGAAGAATCCACAGTCCACTTTGTAAAGACAACAAAAGCCCTTGTTGAAGGAGGGGTAGACTTTATCTGGCCGGCAGATGATGTTGCCTTTAAAACAGGACTCTTTATCCCCCCGAAACTAATGAAGGAGATATGGGTGCCCCGCATGGCAAGGATATTTGAGCCTGCAGTAAATGCAGAGGTTCCAATAATGTTTCACTCAGACGGAAAAATTGATGATATAGTAGAAGACCTAATAGAGATGGGCCTTGACTGCCTTAACCCCCTGGACCCATACGGGATAGACTATGCAGACTATAAAAAGCGTTACGGTGACAGGTTATGCCTATCCGGAAATGTGGATATCGAGTTTCCCCTCTCCAAGGGAACGCCACAGGATGTCGACGCTGATGTAAAAAAGCATATGGAAGTGCTAAAACCGGGCTACGGTTATACAGCAAGCGTCTCACATTCGGTGGTAAACTACATCCCCCATGAAAATGTAATAACATATCTTAATGCCATACATAAATACGGCAGATACTAATATGAAGCAATTGAAAGGAGAATTAAAATATGGCTATCTTAGATGATATATACCAAGCTACACTTAAGGGAAGTTACAAGGACATGGCTGACCTTATAAAAAAGGCAGTAGATGATGGAGCACATCCAAATGATATTGTAAACAAAGCCCTCTTCCCTGCCATGATAGAAGTAGGGGACAAATTCGGCGCAGGAAAGCTATATATGCCTGATATGCTTCTAGCCGCCAAGACCATGCAGACTGCAATGGAAAGTGCTAAAACCACTTCTTAAGGGTGGTGATGCCATAATAGAAAAAGGAACAATAGTGATTGGTACAGTAAAAGGAGACCTTCACGATATTGGAAAAAACCTTGTAATTACTATGGCAGAAGGACAGGGATTTAAGGTGGTAGATTTGGGAATAGATGTAGATTATCAGAGATTTGTGGAAGCTGTAAAAGAGCATAGGCCCCAGATAGTAGCCTTCTCAGGACTTCTTACCACCACTCTTGCCAATATACCATCACATATAAAGGCTCTTGAGGATGCAGGGCTTAGAGAAAAGGTGGTTTTGGCTGTAGGCGGAGCTCCGGTCACAAGGGACTTTGCAGACCGCTACGGTATACAGATATATGCTGATGATGCATCTGGTGCGGCTAAAGAGTTTTTGAAAGTAATAGATGGTTAGAAGTAAATTTTCATTAATGCAGAAAGGAGTAAGTTATGAAGTTAAGAGAAAATATAGAATTTGGCACCACCATAGCACTGTGGAATAAATGAAGATATTTTAGGCACTCTAAAACTAAAAAATTGCTATAATTTTTACTCTTAAAACTTGATTTGGAATATGCTACAGAAAAATCTTTTAAAAATTAGGCTTAATTTAGTGTTATTTTTGGTAAAATGGGGAGAAGATGATTAATTGCTGAATTTTAAAATATAATTTTGAAACAACTAAAGAAAGCTCTATAATAACAAGCTGGTGCATAATAAAGCGATTATTGATAGTAAATGAATATTTATAGATTGGAAATTCATTAAAAGATTATTTTTATTACATATTATTCTATTCCAGAAAGGAGCAATAAGAAGTCATGCTGAAAAAAATTGAATGCTTTATTCAACCATTCAAACTGGATGCAGTCAAAGACGCCTTAATCGATGTAGGAGTCGAAGGTTTAACAATTTCTGATGTTAAGGGTTTTGGAAAACAAAGGGGATATATTGCAGGCGAGATCCCCAACAAAGAGGTAAAATTCTTGCCCAAGTTAAAATTAGAAATAGTAGTCGATGAAGAAATAGTTGATCAGGTTACAAGAACGATTATAAAACTTGCTCAGACTGGAGAATTTGGATCAGGCAAAATATTTGTTCTTCCTGTTGAGGATGCAATTAGAATAAGGACTCAGGAATCAGGAATAAGCGCTATAATTTAATAAAAGAAATGCTAATGAAAGGAAGTATAAAAGATGGCTGACAATATTTGGGAAATGACCTTAAATAGGCTTGATTATACTATGGATATGCTTGGACTTAAAAAAGGACTCCAGAAGTATTTAAGAGAACCAAGAAGAATAATTGAGGTAAGAATTCCAGTTAAGATGGACAGTGGTACTATTGAGATATTTAAGGGTTACAGGGTTCAGCATAATACAAATAGAGGCCCTGCAAAGGGAGGTATAAGATACCACCAGGATGTCACCCTTGATGAGATTAAGGCGCTTGCAATGCTTATGACCTGGAAATGTGCTGTTGTTAATATTCCTTTCGGAGGAGCCAAAGGTGGCGTTGTTGTTGACCCATCAAAGGTATCTCAAAATGAACTGGAGCATATTACAAGAAGATATACATTTGAGATTATCGAGGATATAGGTCCAGAAAAAGATATACCTGCTCCTGATGTTGGTACGAATGCACAGATAATGGCATGGATTATGGATACATACAGCATGGTTAAAGGGCATGCAGTACCTGGTGTTGTTACAGGTAAACCAATTGCACTGGGAGGTTCACAGGGTAGAGAGGATGCAACTTCCAGAGGTTGCGTTTATACGATTCTTTCAATACTTAAAATGCTTGGTATAGATACTCCGGATTTACGGGTTATAGTGCAGGGATTTGGAAATGTTGGATCAAACTGCGCAAAGATAATGTGTGATTTAGGTTACAAAATAGTAGTGGTAAGCGATATTAGCGGAGGATTGTATAATCCAAAAGGACTTGATCCATATAAAATCAGTGAGAATATAAAGAAGGGAAATACACTTATAAGCTATAATGATGCCGAGAAGATTGATGGATCAAAAATATTTGATATTGAATGTGACATTCTTATACCTGCAGCGCTTGAAAACCAAATAACTTCGGCCAATGCATCCAATATTAAAACAAGAATAATAGCCGAAGGTGCAAATGGACCTGTTACGCCGGATGCAGAAAAGATTCTTCTTGAAAATGGAATCTTTATAATACCTGATGTTTTATGCAATGCCGGTGGTGTGACTGTATCATATTTTGAATGGGTTCAGGGTAACCTTGCTTATTTCTGGGGCAAGCGTGAAGTAAATTTAAAGTTAAGAGATATCATGGAAAAAGCTTTTTATGATGTTTACAATATGCATAAGGAGAAAAAAATTGATATGAGAACTGCAGCTTTGATGATTGCAGTCGAGCGTGTAGCTGAAGCTGTTAACTTGGGAGGAATTTATCCGTGATAAATTGATTTCTTAAATTTTTTTTATTTCAAAATTAAAAACAAAACTATAGAATATAAGAAATTTATTCTTGTTCTTAACAAAAGGTTACAGCACAAAAGATATTGCAATAACTACATCTCATGCACCCACATCTGTGGACAGATACATTAGAGACTTTGAAAGAGTAAAAATACTTATTTCTAAAGGTATGAGCCAAAGTGAGATTGGCTATATTACATCACTGTCTGAGTTCCTTGTTATTGAATATATAAAAATTGTCAAAGAACTAATGTTAAAAAATTAAAATTTATAATATATTTATTTATGACCTGGGGTCATTTGATCCCATTAACTATTATAATTGTGGATTGGGGTGAACCCCATCGGTTAGACACATTGTATACTAAAATAAGTTAAGTTAGAATAACTGATGAGACTAGGAAGACTAAAGAGATAGGAGGTCTCATCAGTGAGAGTAAGAAGAACATTTACAAATGATTTCAAGAGAGAAGTGGTAGAAGCAGTAGCCTCCGGGCAGGTAAGACAGCTGGAGATGTCAAGAAAGTACAATATATCTCCGGTAGTTATCTCAAGATGGAAGAGTGAATATGGCCAGGGTAAGTTCTTTGAAAATAGTAACCCTGATACTACAAGGTTAGAGATCAGAATAAGGGAGCTTGAGCGTCTTGTAGGAGAGTTCACCGTAGAAAACAGGACCTTAAAGAAAATCATTGAGCTTGTAGAGCCTCAAAAAAAAAGCAAGCAGCGGATATTTACATCCAAGGACTGGGAGATATCAAGAAAGGATGCGAAATGATGAAAACATCAAGATCTAGCCACTACTACAAGTCCATAGGAGATAAAACCAAAGACGCTATCCTTCTGGAAAAGATAAGAACCATTGCTACAGAATTTCCCTGTTATGGATACAGAAGGGTAACTGCCCAGCTCCGACGTCAGGGTATTATGGTAAATCGTAAGAAAGTGTACCGTATAATGCGCCGCAGCGGCATCTTATGCACTATTAGAAGGAGATACAGAGTAACCACAAACTCCAACCACAGTCTGATAAGATACCCAAATCTGATAAAGGATCTTATACCCATAAGGACTGATGAGCTCTGGCACTCTGATATCACCTATATAAGGCTAGAATCCTCTTTTGCATATCTAGCAGCCATAATAGACGGCTTCAGCCGAAAAGTTGTGGGCTACGCCCTAGGTAGGACCCTTTCAGCAATGCTTACTATTGCAGCGCTTTCCGATGCAATAGGATCAAGGGATACGGGTAGTCTTGTCCACCATTCTGACCAGGGATATCAGTACTGCAGCAGAGAGTATGTAAAGATACTGAAAGAAGCCGGCATCAAGATCTCCATGTCGGGCAAAGCCAATCCGTATGACAATGCAAAGATGGAGTCCTTTTTTAGAACACTTAAGGTCGAAGAAGTTTATATGAATGAATACAGGACATTTGAAGATGCACTAAATTCTATTCCATATTTTATTGAAGAGGTGTATAACAAGAAAAGATTACATTCTTCTCTGGGGTATATGCCCCCTGAAGAATTTGAACATAAATTTAATAAAAACAAGACTCATCAGTTGGTTCTGACTAGTTAAGTCCGTGTCCAACATTTGGGGGTCATATCAGATATATTATAACTATATTATAGGATTTATAGAATTATTTTTGGTAGCTAAATTGGATGGTAGGTAGATTCAAGATGGGAGGTTAATAATAAGTTAAATAAATTCAAGTTAAAAATATTTTTAAAAGATAGTTCTAATAAAGCTTATCTTAAGAAATGATTGGGTATAAGTATAAATAAGAGAAATATTAGCAGGATAAAGATGAATACAAAAATAAAAGAAGCATATGAACTGGCAAGAAAGCAGTATACGAAATATGGAATAGATACAGATGATGTACTAAATAAATTAAAAGACATTCCTGTTTCCATTAACTGCTGGCAGGGAGATGACGTAGGAGGATTTGAGGGCACAAGGGATATACTTTCGGGTGGTGGTATACTATCTACAGGAAACTATCCTGGAAAAGCAAAAAATATAAATGAGCTTAGATCTGATATTGAAAAAACCTTTTCACTGGTACCTGGTAGAAAAAGATTAAATCTTCATGCAATATATGGTGATTTTAAAGGGAAAGCAGTTAACAGGAATGAAATTTTACCAGAGCATTTTTCCAGTTGGATAGAATTGGCAAAAAAGCTTAGTGTTGGTATAGATTTTAACCCAACACTATTTTCTCATCCCTTAGCAATTAATGGATATACTTTATCAAGTAAGGATGAAAAAGTAAGAAGATTCTGGATTGAGCATGTTAAAAAATGTAGAGAAATTTCTAATTATATTGGAAGAGAGCTAAAGATCCCCTGTATTATGAATATATGGATTCCTGATGGGTCTAAAGACTTAACGGTAAGTAGGTTAGAGCATAGAGAGATTTTAAGAAAATCTCTAGATGAGATATTTACAGTAGATTATCCAGAAGATAATATGCTAGATGCACTTGAATGTAAGCTGTTTGGTATAGGATCAGAAAGCTATGTTGTAGGGTCACATGAATTTTATTTAAGCTATGCTATAAAGAAAGATAAAATTATTACTTTTGATACTGGGCACTTCCATCCAACAGAGATTGTCTCAGATAAAATATCTGCAGTTTTACCTTTTATAAGAGGGATTCTACTTCATATAAGCAGAGGGGTTAGATGGGATAGTGATCATGTGCCAATATTAACAGAAGAACTTATAACTATCATGGCTGAAATTGTAAGGGCAGATGCACTTTCTAAAGTATATATAGCTACAGATTTTTTTGATGGTTCTATTAGTAGAATAGGTGGCTGGGTTATTGGAACAAGGGCAGTACTAAAATCACTGCTTATTGCACTGCTTGAGCCAACCCATATCCTTAAAAGTTATGAGGAAAGTGGCAACTTATTTGCAAGGCTTGGGTTTTTAGAGGCTTTAAAATCTATGCCATTTGGTGCAATTTGGAACTACTACTGCGATTCTATGGGAGTTCCAAATGATATGGAATGGATTGATGAAGTTTTAAAATATGAAAAAGAAGTGACATCAAAGAGATAATCTATTCAAATGTAGATAATATATAATAATAATTATTATTAGTAATTTTTATAAATCAATTCAGATGAATTAATAGTCAGGAGTATTTATGGCTTCCAAAAACTACCTAATTTTTGACTTTGGAGCAAGTAATGGGCGTTCTGCAATAGCAAGATTTGATGGTAATAAATTTGATATAGAAATAACTCACAGATTCGATAATAGGCCTGTGTATGCAGCAGGGACTCTCTACTGGGATATACTCAGGCTTTACTCGGAATTAATGATTGGAATTCAATTTTCAGTGAAAAAATACAAGAATATAACCTCTATGGCACTTGATACCTGGGGAGCTGATTTTGGGTTTATTGACAGCAATGGAAAACTTATTTCAAATCCTGTTCACTACCGGGATGAAAAAAGAAAAGCTGATGCTCGTAGCCTATATAAGATTATTCCCAGAGAAGAATTATTTGAACTTACCGGTGCTGCAATTATACCTATATTTGACTTATTTCATTTATATTCTTTAAAACTGCAGAATGCCCCAGAATTTGTAAACGGAAATAAATTTCTTACTATGCCTGATATATTTAACTATTTTTTAACTGGCAGAGTCTATAATAAATATACCGTGTCCCTTCGGCAAGCCTGTGTAGCGAACATAAAAATTTTCTTAAGCCTCGTAATTAGTTTAAATAACTGCCGGAAATAAATGGTCTATACATCATTTTGGTAATTGTATTTTGAAGTGTAGTTAGATTATTCTGCTGCAGAACGTAGCATTTCTTCATAATTCCAGGGCATCCATTTTTCTGGATTTTTAATAACTGAAGAAGAATGTTACTGTAGGGTTTTAAGATACTTAAAGGGGTTGGCATTGCAAAGATTGCAGGTATGAATAAGGCTCATAAACAGATCACCGATGTAGGCGCCATGCTCAGTCTTGTAAAACAGTGAATTTTTCCTGTGAAGTATAGCTTTTTTAAGTGCCTGTTCGCATATATTATTGTCCAGCGGAGCCTTGGGTACACGCAAAAACAATGTCAGCTCTTTCCAGTGTTTCAGCATATAAGAGATTGCCTGTCCTAAACCCGAATTGGGTTCTATTTTTTTATCATCAAGCTGTGCTGCTAACCAGGCTTTAAGCTCTTCCATAAATGGCAGGATTTTTTCCTGATGATATTGTAGCCGCTGCTCCGGGCTCATCTGCTTTTGTTTTGTATATGCATCATTTTCATATATCTTTTCTAAGGTTTTAAGCACGTACTCGCATTCTTTAGGAAAACTGTACTTCTAATCAACAAATCTTCGTCTGGCATGGGTAAGGCAGTTGGCTAAAATGACCTTAAAATCTTTGGGTGTGTTGCGGCTTAAGCCATCACACATCTGGATAGGAGTGCCTAGGATGGCACTTCTTTTTGCAAGGATATCATCCATGTTCTCACCGGCATGATTGTGCCCTGTTACAAACAAGGCAATCCTGATATTGTCAGCTATTGACATAAAGCCTGAAGTAAACATCCCGTTACGTTCCGTTTTGTCTTCATCAGGCAAATTCATCCTATCCAAAATTTTCATTACCGTATCATCATTGTGTATAATATCACCCTGGGCTGCCTTGCGGATTAGTTCTCTGTAGACAGGATGTATCTTGTCTGCAACTGAGGCAACAATTTCCCACTGGGTTGACGATGGCAACGGAATCCCAAGACTTGCCTGGAGTTGGGCCAAGCGGTTAAATGGCAGCCCGCTTCCATACTTTAGCAGGGCTATCATAGCTCCTGAAGCGCTGTCATATTTTTCATCGCCTAATGCTTCAGGCGCTTTGGCAGTAAAAACCTGCCCGCAAAGATTGCAGCGAAGTTTCTGCAGTTCATATACTTTGGCAGATAATGGAGCCTTAGCGCTTATTCTAACTATCAGAGCAGGACTAGCCGTATCATAGACCTTGGATGTCTTTTCAGTAGTCGAACCAAACAGCATCTTCAGTAGCCTTTGAATTGAGGCGCTTTTACTGTCCACGGCACTACTTAAAAATGATATGGTATCTGCCATACCTTTGATGATCTCATAATCATCCTTTCGCAAGGATTTCCTAACTCGTTTTAAAAGCTCATCCATCTGTTTAGGTGTAAGATCAATACGTTTAGGTATATTCAAAACATACCTCCTAGGCTTTTTCGAAAGTCCTTTGTCAAAGGATATCCATAAACAGCTTTTACAGACCGGTTCGGTTTATGGGTCTTATCATCTCTGCCGCGTCCGGTTGTATCACCCAGATAGGCCCAGTTTGCAGCCTTATAGCAGGTTCCTTTAAAACGTTGCCTGTCAACAAATGTCTCAATATAGTAAACAGGATGATTGTACATTTTTTGCCAGTCTTTTGGAAGAATTCTGGCAATCTTTGCCAATATATGTGAAGCAAGGCACGGGATATGAATCCAGGGCAGAACCAAAAACCTTATGTTATAGCAAATAAGATGGATATTGCGTTTGCGACTGGCAGCATTCCAGCCGATAAACCTATCTCTTGCGCCGATATGTCGTGCAGCAGAAGAAAAGGCAATACAGGCCAGTGGTTTTTTGCCTGCTAAAACTATATATTTTAAATGCTCACCTACAGGCTGAGTATAGCCAAGATAGTGATACTGGCTAATTAAGCTGTTAAATAATTTTTCTTAGAAAAAACTACATATAGGTAATGCTTTAGATTCTCAGTCATTTTATGTCTCCTTTCGAACATATTTATTTGGGGTTATTTTAGCAAACGTATGTTCGATTATCAACAATTTACTTTAAAAGAGCCTTTATCAATTATTCTTATTAAGTTATTTGTTTCTATTTTACATATCTTTTATTTAAATATAATTAAAATCATTATTTCATTAAAATATTTTCGAGTACTTTTTTAATAGAGCAATTCGGAGAGTCTATATCTTCTGAACTCATATATATGATTCAGTAATTAATAAGAATTTTCTTCTGAAGGTAACAAGTATATACTATAAATTTTCTCATTATAATCCCGGGAAATATTTTAAAATCTACTGGATAAAATCCTCGGCATTTATTATAATATGCCTATGGAAATATCCAAAGAAGATATGTCAAATAAAAAACATAAAAAGATTATCAAAATATTCAAGATGCATAATGGCTATGCCAGGTCTAAAGATATTCTGGCTGAGGGTATTCATCCACGTGATATAAAAAGCATTCTGGATAAAGGAATAGTCATCAAAGTAAAAAATGGGCTTTATAGGCTTGCAGATACACCGATTATATCCAACCAGAGTTTTATTGATCTTGTCTGTGCTGTTCCAGAAGGAGTTATTTGTCTACTTTCAGCTCTCTCTTACTATGAACTGACTACTTTTAACCCTTCGATCATATCCATGGCAATTCACCGGAAGTCCTGGCGGCCTAAAATTGAATATCCACCAGTTGAATTTTACTATTTTTCTAAAAAACAATTTGAAGCAGGTATTGATAAAATAATAATTAGAGGTCATAAGATTAGTATTTATTGCAAAGAAAAAACTATTTGTGACTGTTTCAGGTATCGAAATAAGCTGGGAATTGACATAGCCAAGGAAGGGCTATCTGAATATCTTAAACGCAAGGATCGCAATCTGGAGAAGCTGCTTGAATATGCTGAAATTTGCAGAGTTAAGGCGCTGATGGAGATCTGGATTAATGCTATGATTTAGGAGCTGAGTAGGAATGAAAAAAGAAGTTAAAAACAAAGCAGCTTCAGTAAGAGCAAAAATTACAAATATAGCAAGAGCTGAAGGTATAGATTTTGATGCTCTTCTACTGAGATATTTTCAGGAAAAGTTTCTTTATCGCCTTGCAATTTCTAAATTCTCTGATCGTTTTGTGTTAAAAGGAGGACTTCTATTGATCTGCTTAAAGATGCCAAGGTCGCGTCCTACCAAAGACATCGATTTTCTTGCAGAACAGGTGAAAAACGATCCTACCTATCTTGAACATATTTTTAAAGCTATTGCCGAGGTATATTGTGATGATGGGGTTAAATTTAATGCTTCATCTATAACTTCTGAACGAATAAAGGAAGATGCTGATTATGAAGGAATACGGCTTAAGATAGAGGCAACTTTGGGTCAGGCAAGAAAAAGATTACAAATAGACATCGGCTTTGGAGATATAATAATTCCCAATGCTAAACTAATGGAATTTCCGACTTTATTAGAAGAGAAACCACCAAGAGTTAAAGTCTATTCAATTGAAAGTATTATCTCTGAGAAGTTTGAGGCCATGGTTAAACTGGCTATGGCCAATAGTCGAATGAAAGATTTTTATGATGTATATACCCTTTCTCTTAGCCATAATTTCCAAGGTAGAAGGCTTAGGAAAGCAATTGAGTCTACTTTTCAGAAAAGAAAAACTCCTATGCCTGATAACCCACTGGTTTTTCGAGCAGAATTTTATGAAAATAAAGAAAGGCAGAAGCAGTGGACTGCCTTTCTCCGCAAATTGCGCCTTCATGATGTAAATCAAGAATTCAACGAAATAATGAAGAGAATTATTAAGTTCCTTGAGCCGGTAATAATCTTAATTAAAGATAGAACTCAAATAGATAAATCATGGGATCCTATTACAGGATGTTGGAAGAAGTAACTTTTTATTCTAGTTGGATTTTCTCTTTTATATAAAAATATTCACAGGGCGTATTTTGTATATTTACATAATTGTGTAAATAAGCTATAATTATTTTTATTTAATATGGAAATTTGTAGAGGAAGACATTTTGAAGAATCATTACAGGGCGGAAACAAATTATCTACCAATCAACAAGTGGCCTGAGCTTGAGAGGCCAAGAGAAAAGCTTATCAAGAAGGGACCTGAATATCTTTCTGATTGTGAACTTTTAGCGATAATACTTAGAACAGGAGTAGGGAACAGTAAAGAAAAATTTTCTGCTCTTGATCTTGCTAAAAAAATACTGACTGAATACGGCAGCCTAAAGAATCTGCTGGATTTATCGCTTTCGGAGTTTTTAAAAATTAATGGAATCGGAAGAGCAAAGACAGCTCAGGCAATGGCTGCACTTGAGTTGGGCAAGAGGGCAATCTCTGAGAAAAACGGAAATAATAAAAGTTTTAAGTGCAGCGAGGAAGTGGCAAATTATTATATCCCGCTTCTTAAAGACTTAAAAAAGGAACAGTTTATAGTTCTTCTTCTGGATATAAAAAATAAGATAATAAAAGAAGTTTTAATCTCGCAGGGATCCTTGACGTCTTCCTTAGCTCGCCTAGTGACACTATTTTTCGCTTGCCAAGTGAAGGTTGTAACTCACCTAGCGTAACTCTTAAATTTAAAAAGAAAATCAAAGTTATTTAAATATAAAAGCTCGGTATAATACCGGGCTTTTTGCATTAGATAAAGACTTGGATAGGAAGTTTTATAATGAGTAGGAATAGCTTAAGAGATGAGCGATAAAGAATTGGTTTTATCTTGAAAATGATCTACTAATTTATAGTTTTATGAACAATAGAGAAATAAATAGAAAAAATATAAGTAAAAAACCTGGACCACCTTCCAGCAACCCCACCGGC
>Ga0209979_1001426_pt1 | contig 26234 bp, 36 predicted proteins | sample AnhtaG_FD_183114 | JGI IMG/M metagenome (GOLD analysis project Ga0209979, IMG submission 183114) | Deep subsurface microbial communities from Anholt, Denmark to uncover new lineages of life (NeLLi) - Anholt_01485 metaG (SPAdes) (version 2) | ecosystem: Environmental > Aquatic > Marine > Oceanic...
CAAACTCCAGGCCCTGTCTTACCCCTCCGCCTGGCTGTCACTCATCTCCCTTGAGAGGAGGCGTTTTGTGGCCCATCCTTCGATACACTGCTCCGCAGCACTCAGGATGAGCCAGACCAGAGCGGGCGCGCCTCCTAGGCATCCTCAGTAGTCCCGAGTAGCCGCGCATCCTGAGTAGTGCTGAGTAGCCGCGAGGCGGCGTATCGAAGGACGAAGCGGCGTATGAGAGCAAAAACGCCCGCTGTCAGGCGGGCGTTTTGTGTAGGGCTTGCTGAAAGGCTACTCGCCGCCGAGGGTGAGGACGAAAACCTCAGGCATCTCGCCGGAGGTGAGGGCAAAGGTAGCTAGTATCTGATCGGCTTCATCCTGGAGCTCGACAGGGACGTCGACCTGATCATAGTCGCCGCCCTGGGGCATTTCGGGATCGAGCCAGGCGAAGATCTGGAGATCCCCGACCTGAAACGGACTGTACGTCACACTCTTGACCTGGCCCTCATAGATCAGAATCTGCTTGGGTATTCCAACGCCCAGCACGGTGACTGTGCCACCATCCTGGAATTCCCCAGCGGGCATGCCGGTGCGGAAGGGCTCGACCTCTTGATCTGCCCACTTGTACCCCACGAACAGGAAATGACCGTCCTTCTTGAACAGAACGTAGTTGTCCCAGCCTTCTACGGCGTAGTCACGCGAGGGGTCCAGGGAGAAGCCATACTGCTCATTGACGTACCAGGGCACGTGGGCTGGCGCTGGTGCGACGCCATGGTCACCAGGCTTGCATTCTCCCTCGAAGAAGGCCCACTCATCACACTCGGAGCCGTCGTCGAAGATGCAGACGCCGTACTGGCCATCCTCACTGTCGCGAACCTCAATGGTACCGCCCTGCTCCTCACAGTAGACCGAGGCTGGGTTGGGCAGCCCGGGCTGTGGCTGCTCGGTTGGCTGGTCGGCGACGGGACTCTGGCAGGCAACCAGTGCCAGCGCGATGACCAGAAGCAGACTACCGGTGAAGTGTTTTCGAGACATCCTTCTTCCTCCTATCTCTATTGTACTCTGTTCTCCGGATAATAGACGACGGAGGGGTGAACAAGGTTCCGGGGGTTTGGGTCTGAATTAGCGCGGACTGGTTCGCTTCACGGCGGCTTGCAGTGGCCGCAGCGACTGACCGGCCTACCAGTTCGACGCGCTGCCTCCTCTGCCTCTTGAAACGTGTCAAACGGACCGTGCCATGTTCCGTTCCTGCCGTCCTCCTTGGGCTTATCGGTGCCCTGCCCGTACTTACACCAGCCGCAGTTGGAGAAGTGTATCTTGGCTTTCTTGGGGTCTACTGTCCAATTCTCGTAGACGTGGTAGGTCACTTTGAATCGTCCCTCCTTCCTCGTCTCTCGCCCCTAGATCAATGCATTGGTGGTGTGCCGCTCGCCTAGTGCCCCCTCACACCTGCTGGTCCGTAACGCTGCTCGCTTGGTATCCCGGCCTGGATGGATCCACGAGTCTTAGGCCCTTGACGGGTCTGCCACTATCAGGACAGGTGAAGCCATAGGCGACTTCAAACAATCCAGTCGCAACCAACGCATTCACGACCTCGTTGACAGCTTGCTTCCTGTCCTTGTACCTGGCGTATCTTGTTCTAAGCCACACGTCCAAAGAGTGCGGCTTTGTGTGATTCTCAAGAGTGCAGTTCTGCTGACCTTGAATGATGTAATCCCGTCCGCTGCGCTGAATATGGGCGACCAGTTCAGACACCCAAAAGCCCGCGCCGCCCCCTCCATAAGGCAGGTCAATGAACCTATCCATCATCGAACCTCAGGGTTGAACCAGTTTGCTGCACGCCGGACCTGATGCGACATGCCCTGAAATCCTAGTCGAGTGTTTGCCACGACGAGAGTCTGCGGTAGTAGGGTTCCGACAGTATGTCGCGACCAGCCAAGAGGTGATTGAGGTATCCTCTGGCTGGCCGCAATCCCTCTTTCGTCCTGTAAGGTTGAGCAACGTATAGTACTGCCTCCTCCTCTTGACCTTCATTCAGTTGAACCTTCATCTTCAGTCTATCGTAGTGGTCGGGGTACCCTTCGTGTTTGTCCAACTTGGACAAGTCTGAATCTCGGATCTCATATAGGGCCCCTTCTACGATTCCCTCTTCATCCGGGACGACGTTCGCCTTCCCCTCGCTAGGATTACGAGAAGCCACTTTGTTGAAGGCCAATGAATGCCGTTTGAGGATCGCATGTACTCTTTGTGAGTAACAGATGCCTCTCTTTGTCATTCTTTCACGGTCCATGTTGGAACCATAAGCGAAGTACTTCATAGCGCCTCCCTTGTGGCGTTGCTCACAGAGTTTCTGCACCCGCGGCAAGGGTAGAGGTTGTGCTTGCGGGCAGCATCTAGGATCATGCGGAACCCATTGCCGAGGAGGACGCGATCGGCCTTGGCGCCTATGTCCTCCACCGTCAGCCTCACTCTGACCGACAGCTTCACCTCCGACTCAGTCAAAGCCGCGCAGAATGCGGTAAACGCCACTCCCCTGGCGTGCCAGGGGAGTAACGTGCACCAACCGTCTGCTACAGCGCCAAGTTCGCGGTGTGCGGGCCCAAGGCCTTGTCGAGCCGAATCATGGCGTGAATCATTGCGTCGTGAATGTCGGGCCACTGGTCAGTCGTCACCTTTTGACCTCTCTCCATCCAGGTCTGTAAGGCCCCTCAAGGCTTGCGCGGTGTAGTTGTTTGCACCATGGGGAAGTAGTCTCTCAGCAACGTCCCCAACGTCAGCCCAGTCTATGAAATCGCCTTCTTTCCTAATCTGAACATTGCGCTTGGTGCCCAGTTTCATAACGCGGTTGGGCTTGTTGCCAAATACAGGCGCGAACAGGTCCGAACTGCATAGGTTCGCAATGTTCTGGGTGCGCCTGAGCTGCGCACGGCTGAAGGCAGTCCAGAACTTCACCTCCACCCAAACCATCAGCCCGTCACAGACCAACAGAAGGTCCGGCTTTGCGCTGAAAAGTGCTGAGAACTCGCGGTAGAACAGTCTGTTCTCTTCTCTCGGCCCGACGCGTCTGGAGAAGAGTCTCGGATGGACCCCCTGAAGCTCAGGTAGCAGGTCGCGGAGAGGAGTCGGGGTGGTGATCTTGCCCCTGTACTGCTCCTGCATCATTGGCAAGAACGTATCGTACAGGTCGAGAAGAAAACCCTCACGGCTGGGGTGGTAGTAGTAGAAGTCGCGGAAGACAGCGACTTCGGTGTATACTTCTGCACCAGAAACCGTATTGACAGTGATATCAATGGGCAAATCAGCCAAAGTGAGAAACTGCCCCAGACCACTATCCTTCCCACCGTCCTCTTTCCTGTAGCAGAGTAGACGAAAGAGATGGTTGCAGAAGTGGCGTTCCTCGCGAAAGATGCCCTTGAAGTCACTCATGTCTGATGCCATGCTCTCAGGCTGCTTCGTCTCCCCACAGAGTCTGACTGAGATTGGACCTGGTGGGTCATCAGATAGCCTCCTTTCGCTCGGTCCGCGACCAAACAAGCCTGGCAGAAACTGAGACTCATCGAGCTACAGAAAATCGCCTCACAGCTTCTTGAAAATGGGCTGGATGCTGGTGATGTATAGAGTGAGCCGCTCGACGATGTGATCGATGTCGATGGGACGTGGACCTTCTTCGCCGGGCCACGTGATCTCCTCGCAAACTGCCCTTGGCTGGTGGCGTTTCCAGTTGAACTCAGCGGGGCCAAGGGCGGCTCGGATATCAGATTGGCGGTTGCGGAGAAGGTCATACGCAAGCTCGCGCTTGTGTGTATCCTTGATACCAAGGGTGAGCTTCAGTTCCAGCCCCTTGGGGCTGACCCAGATGTGGTACGCTACCCACTCAGGGTGGTAACGGAAGCAGAGCTCCTTGTGAGGATTTCGTGTCCAGTCGACCGGCGCGAGATCAGGAGGCAAGCTCTTCGTCACCCGAGACCTTATCTCGAGCAGTGCGTCCTCGTAATCGTCTTGGCCACCGAGGAACGCACGGGGCCTACCGCCAGCTTTCAGAAGTCTATTGGCCCCGATGTACCACTCCTGATCGAGCAACTTGACACAGGGAGATTTGACCACCCTGATCTTGACGTGCTTGTGCCCATCGGGCAGTTCGATCACTTCGGCTACGACCGTCGCTTTGTGCTTATCGGCATAGTACTGCACCATTTCTCCCACATGGAGTTCATCGTTCACAGTTCGTTTCCCTCCCTACATTGGCTCTTGGCTCTGGGTCTCCGATGCAGCTTTGATCTGATCGATAGTGTCGCTGAGTATCGCCAGGAAATGGTCGTAGGTCTCGCTCAACTCCGAAAGGAGAATAGGTCGCGTCCATGCTAGATCACCGGTATTCTGTATCTTGACCTGGCAGTCCCCGAAGAGATCGGCAACCCGGTCGAAGTACTCCTCTGCGATGCGCCGCGGCAAGCCTAGTTCGGGCAGCTTGTTGGCCAGCCAACCTCCCTCAACGCCGCCGTACGTCTTCAGCAGGAGCATGGTGAGTTGCTCACCGCTGCCCCCAGGATCACGAAGCTTCGCCGAGAAGCTGGCGGTCTTCCAATCGATCTTCAGCCCCATGCCCTCAAGGTCTGATCTCAGTCGGCCAGCAACGGCCACCAACTCATCGTCGCCCACTTTCTCACGCAGAAGCTCAAAGAAGTCTGCTTCTGTCAAAGTGGGCGACCTCCTTGGAGCACGAGCCATCTCCGTGGTGGTATCGACACTAACATGAACGGACTCGATCCCGGTGCCCTCCACGCGCACCACCGCCCGGGTTATCTCTCGCGTCCGAGCGACCACCTGAGGCACCACCAGCAGCGATCCGTCCGCGACGGCGAGTTCGTAGGTCAGTAGCTCCACGAGGGCCAGTGTGAAGTGGAGTTGAGGCGTCTGTTGGAGGAAATCAGCCATCCCCTCGACGCTCTCTCGGATCCCGTCACCGGCAATCACCAACAAGATCCGTCCTCGTCGCAGGTTCCTCGTCACTCGGTCGATGAAAGCCGCCTCACTGAAATCGCCCACAAAGCCGGTGTTCGTGAGCAGGCCCAAGAGCCCGGCGTCTGTAGCCGAGCCCTGGCCCGCAGCCGCTCGCACCTGAGCGTCGAGTAGCTCGTAATCCCAGTGGCTGACCTCCTTGGCGTAGTCGACGATCTGGCCCACGACTTGTCTTCGTGCCTCGGGGTTTCGCCACAGCTTGGTCTCTACGAGGGTGACATACCCATCAGGGTTGATGAAGAGATTGTCTATCGGGCCCACGGCGGTCCCTATCTCTCGACCTATCGAGATCAACGGTGCAAACGCAGGCTCGATGTCCTCGATGGGCAACAGCTCAGGGTGCCTCTCCAGCAGATCCTGTAGCCAGCCTTCGTGCAACCTTCGCTCGTCGAACGGAACACGACTGAGCTTCTGAGTGTTGCCGTGGCTATCCACTACAATTGGGTCCGAGTAGCGACGATCCTCCATGGGAGCCTCCTATTCCTCCGACTCCGCTTCATCCTGCTCAATCAACTCGAAGAGCGCATCGAGATTGGACACGAACCCTCCGACGTCCTCGCCGCTCATCCTTCGCCATTCCTCAGGGCCGCACGCTAGTGGCCCAATTCGACGTTCTTGAGGTAAGGCCCAAAGACGTTCCGGAACGTCACCATGGTCGGCACGGCCCATTCGATGATCTCAGCTAGTCTCTCCTCATCGTCATCGATTGTCGCATCAACAGCAGCATACGCTATGCTGGCGCGCTTTTCAGGCAGAGCATCCCAGACCAACTCTTGGCCGACACCATGCTCAATAGCAGCGCTGTTTTCTTTCAACTGATCGAATGCGACAATGTTCTGCTCTTTGCTGCCGGTGTCTATGTACATGGTCACCCTGAACTTCTCGTCGATGGTAAACCAACCCATTAGGGAGAACCCAGTTCGTCCGACGGCGAGAGTCCACCAGGACTGGGGCCGCGCCTTGGCACGCGTGAAGCCAGGCTGAACAGCAAGAAGCTTGGCACGGAGTTGCTCAAAGAAATCACCGTACTTCTGGTTTCTCGGTGACACGGCCGACACAGGGGGTGGCCTCTTTGATGGAGGCGGCCCCGCAACGACGCGGAAGTTGGGCGCAGGCAATGAATCGTCTATCCGGAGTACCTCCAGCTCGACGCCATAGAAGATCATGTCATGCGGGGTGATCTGATTCAGCCAGTCAATCGCTTCTCTGTGCGCGAGGTGGATGTCGTTGGCAATCCACAGCACTATGCCGGCTTCTTTGGCTGCCGAGTACGTGATAAGTTTGCCAAGGTGGTCGTGATCGGACCTCCCAAACTGATTCTCTATGATCACTGGCACTTGCAGCGATGCGTCTGTGCCAGCAAGGTCGAGCCGGAACCCGCGTATGTACTCTTCTCTTCCCTCAATCTCGATTTGAAGGTTGAGTTCTTCATTCAGAGTCTCGATGTTCTCAGCAATCCAAGGGCTAAGATCCTCCTGTTCGCGTGGCCAGATCTGTCTGATCTCAGCCACATCCAAGCGTTTCAACTTGCCAAGTGACGCCATTCATACCTCCTTCACGCCAGACTGGACGCCTGGCTCAGCGTGGATTTCACTGCTCGCTCAAGGCCTCCGGGACATAGACTGCCGTCCGCTGCCCCATAACCCTGCAGTTTGCCCTTGAGTTCAGCCACTACGGCCATTGGTCTCCTCCAGACTATCAGCCGGTCGCAGTTGCCGCAGTGCGACTAGCCGGCGTCGGGTGATGTGTCCATAACCCGAGCCTCGTCTAAGTGCTTGGTGGACTCAAGCAAGCTCCGCATGAACGTTTGGCCCGCCTCTTCAAGGTCACCCTCCAAGGAGAAGGCCATGCTGCGCACTTGAACGTCTCCCACTAGTGCGGCCAGGGGTCTAGAAAGCGACTGCGGATAGATCAATACGGCGTCATTACAGCCCTTCATCTTGGCGTAGGCGACAACCTGTGTCACATCGGCTGGCCCTGGTCTATCCGCGGCCTTGTACTTGGTGTCAAGCACACAACGTGACTCCCCTGTGTCGGCATCGTACAGAACCAGATCGATGTTGAAGGTGAGAACATCGGCCTCGCCTATGTCGACTCTCTCCTGCACTTTGAGCATAAGGTTCCCCGGCAAGTGAGCCTTCAGCCATTCAGCGACGAACAGCTCGTATAGGCGCTCCATGTTCACCAAGAACGGCAAGACGGCGCGGTCACCCATTTGGTGGGTGGGTCCACTGTGTTCGAGGAAGAACCGACAAAGGGCGTGCATAGGATGGTAGTCTTCATTGAGCCGGTTGTACAGACGGCCCACGCAGTGCTTCGCCTTCCAGGGCTGCAAGGACGCGAAGCCGCGTAGCGAGCGGAAGGCGCTACGCACGGTCGGCAGTACCCGCTCAGTGCACGTCCCACTGTGTGCAATGCGCGACAGCGTCCAGGCAAGAATCTGGTTCTCCTCGATATCAGCGGTGTGGTCCTCGTAGTGACACCGCAAGCGGACATCCCACGGCGCGCGGATGGCTTGTCTCACATCGATCCGCCCCCGAACGTAGGGGAGTTGCTCTGTCTCAGACACATAATCGCGATAGAGCCCTCTGCGGGCGCGGTCGAGCACCCGCTTGGCCAACACGTTGGCCAACCTCTCGTAGAATTCTTCCAGCGATGCACACTCGACAAGTCCGTCCAGGAACTCGAAGCTCTCAAGCCGGTAAGCGTACTCCAGCATGCGAAAGAGGTTGCCCAACTCCACCTTGGGCTCCAGTAACACGCCCAGTTCCGGCGTCAAGGGGATGTACCCAACCCAGCCTTGTGATGTCAGCTGCCATTGGTCTTCGGTCTTCCACGATGGAGGCTCGACGGAGACCTGGCTTCTGTAGTTGCGCCACAAGAGCCGTCCCTCGTGGTCGGGGATGGCCGCACGAGGAAAACTCCTAACAACATACTCGGTCAGCGACAGAATGGCTCGCGTTCCAGTCGTCACGAAAGGATTTCCTTGCCGATTCTCTCCCAACGGAAGTCGTCTACTTTGTCGGGTTGATCGAAGAAATACTCTTCGAGATAGGGTTCGATCTCCATTCGCCAGATGTCCTCAATCTCCTCGGCGACGTCTTTCCTCAGGAAGAAGGTGATCCCGACTTCGTAATGTCGATCTCCAATCTGGGTGTTGAGCCTGCCAAGCACACGGATCAGATGCTCCACGTCAAAGCCGCTCTGTTCATGATAGCTCCGCAGGATGTCGTAGTTGGGGTACAGAGCCAAGAACGCGAAACGGCGTCGGAGCGCATGATCCACCAAGGCAATTGACCGATCCGCGGTGTTCATGGTCCCGATAATCCGGACGTTGGGAGGGATACGCAGCGACCCTCCGGCGGCTAGGGGGATTTCGCGATCACGGTACTCCAACAGGTACATCATCTCGCCGAAGACGCGTGCCAAGTTAGCGCGATTGATCTCGTCAATGATAAGCACGCACCGATCGTGGCGACCGCTCGCCTCACGGCAGAAGTCGAGAAACCGGCCTGACACGATTGGATAGTCTAGTTGGCCGTCAGCCCTGGCCTTGGGGCGGATGCCCTGGATGAAGTCCTCGTATGCATAGGCTGGATGGAATTGGACAAGATCGTCGAATCCGTCACCGCCACCTACGAGGTGCCGGGCCAGGCGCTCAGCCACGTATGTCTTGCCGGTCCCGGGCGGACCATATAGTATCGCCTGGCCCTTGCGCTCAACCGCTCGGACCCAACGCGCCAGCAGCGCCTCATCCAAGTGCGTATCCTTGGCACAGTCCGCTAGCGGATACGGCGGGTTGGGCTCAACTGGAAGATCGTCTGCGCTCGACACATCTAGTGCAGGAGCATCATTGATCTCGGCGAATTTGTTCTTGTCTAGCTCCACCAACGTCCTACGCCAGCCGTACTCGTCCACGCGACGTCGGGTAAGGTTGTCCCACTCAACAGGCAACTTGTGACTGTGACGCACGCCTTGCTCAAAGTAGTACGGGCCGAGCACCGTGCCCATGCCCAGAACCTCGGTGGTTCCCCGGTTGGCCACAATCCGGTCGCCTTCTCTGATGATGCGAGAGAATGTCCAAACCTGAGTCGCTCCGACCTTCGTCCAGTCGTCGTGTGTCGCGACTAGTTCGTCCCTCCGGGCGTCGAACTCGCCCCTACTGAGGCCAGAGACGTCCCCTAGCTCATCCCACCCGACTGCAATGAACCCGCCTTGGCGACAGGCGTCCCAATTCCAGGCGTCCCTGCCGGGCGCGATCTTCCAGTAGCGGACTCGTGTGGGCGGCGGCTCGGGCCGCACGGGAGTCTCATCTGACCACTCAGCCATCTTGTCCTTGCCCTCCTCGACAGTGACGTAGTGCATGAAGTGGTGAATGGCATACAGATCCGCCTCGGGATGCAGATCGACCAGCTCCTGCTGGGCCTCGGCGATACGAGCGTATACCTGCCCGGGCCTATCGCCACGGTTCCAGCGAGCCATGCCCAGCGCCTTCAGGGCGTTCTCAGTCTTACCGGTCCAGCTGGGATTGTGATCCGGGTCGAGGGCCATCAGCATCACTGACCAGAACGTCTTCCCCAGGCCGGTCACGCGATAGGCCCCATCGGACGCCAGGAGGGCATCCACCTTTGCTGTGAGAGCATCATCCGACTCCACCAAATACCGGAGGGTGGTCCGGCATAGCTCTGCATGGGTGGAAAATGCCTTGTAGTATAGTGGCACAACCTCCGTGCCCCGATAGATCGCCTGCAGGCGCTCTACAAGGGCCTCGTCAGACAACGTGTTGAGCGCCTCGGTGTTCAGAACGTCCCGTTGAGCCTCGTGGACTAGCTCTCTCAGACGCTGGGGCCAGTTGTCGTCGTGATAGGCGGGCGCGAAATAGCCGTCGAGCAGCTCGCGAAGTTGGTCGTCGGTCCAGGAAGTCGAGATAGACATAGTTACTCCTCCTCATGGGCGTGGAATGGCTACCCACTCCGCGCGGACTAGGGCGCGGGCACCAGCTGTCGTCACACGCGCGTGAGATAGCGAGCCGCGCCTCATCCGAGGCAGCACGAGCACTCCCGCACCCTGATCTTCGCTGTGTGTCGGGCACACGCCATGGCGTCGTCTAGGGTTGGCAACAGGTCCCTCCACAAACCGTTGTCAGTAGGATCTGCTATCCGTTTCTCGTACACCCAGTACGCAGCGCCATGCACTGTGGCCGTAGTCATCGGTTGGTTGACGTACACTACATACGACATGAGCGGTCTTCCCGTACTCTCACTTAGCCAGGACTCACGAGGCAGTAGAGTCGCTCTTGGGCACGTCCGGACGAGTGCCGCACAGCCTTATCGCGCGACCGAAGCACCGGGGACCGACACATCGCCTCTGCCATTGCACGCAGTACTTCACTCACGGCGCTGCGGCACCGCTACTAACAGGCCTTCCACTGAGGAACTCGACCGCCGGCCAGTGGCTTGCCACTTGTCGTGGGAGGTGCCGCGTACACCCTACTGCACTTCCAGCATCTCGCCCCGGTACCCGAATCGCTCCAGCAGCCGTCGGGCGAACCCGATGCATCCCTTGGTGCTGTGATGTGCTTCCACCCAAAGGCCGTTGGATAGGGGCTTTGGTGCTCTGAACTCGTGCCCGTCTCTATGCCTCGGTTCTGTGTGGACCAAGTATCTTCTGCGGCCGACTGCCACAGGACAATCGCTTCTGCCCAACTTGCCCTTGGTGACAAGCCACTCTGCGGTGTTAGTGAGGATCTCGTAAGAGTACCGGACTTCGAAGCTATCGCGCCCAATTCTCATCTTCCTCGGAGTAGAGACGTCTTTGATCGGCTTTTCCGGAGGCGTCTGCGGAGGCTTCTCGGTGCGTGCCCGGACTTTGATGTCAAGCGTCTCCAGCCACTCGCGACCTGCTTTCCTGCTGAGTAGTTGCCCCTCATCCTTCATCCGGCGCCTCACCAAGTTGACCAAGTCTGGATCAGGCCCGCGGAACAACGACCCGATCACATCCCGCACCTTCGCGCCTGTGTATCGGCGATCCCACAGGCGATCGATTTCCCCGGACTCAACGCTCTCAGGTGAGATTAGCCGAAGGATGTCCACCGCTCTCTGTGTGGGCAGGCCGTCGGTGGTCCCGACTGTCGCGACATCCAGCTCCTCTAGCAGCTTCTTGGTGGCCACTTCTGGTGCTAGGCTGTTGTATATCCGTACACGGGCACCGTTAGTCAGAACACACCAGTTCACCCCTGCGGCGGCTGCGTACGCCAGCGCTTGCTCCAGATCTTTTGGGCTATCCAATCGATTGCTGAGACGCTTGCATTCCACGAGTACCTTGGGCCTCCCCCCCAAGTTGAGGGAGTAATCCACTGGGCGTTCAGTGAGCCGATCCTCGCTAGTGACCTGGGTTGGGTCGCGCACGTCCCACCCTGCGATCTCCAGCAAAGGTTCAACGAGAACTCTCTTTGTGTCCTGCTCCGATAGTCTCTTCTGTGTGCCGTCGGCTTTGTACTGGCGTATCTTCTCCGCCTTGCGGAGAATCCGATCATGGGTGGCGGTCATGCTGCCCTCCTAGTTCTCCTGGAGCCCCTGTAGGAGCACGCACCTGTTTGGTGGTTCTACTGTCACGCAGGCGCAGAAGATTTGGCCCTCAGCCGGGTTAAGCGCGGCTCGCCCCAGGCTGCCCAATTCCATTCAGGGTGCCCCATGGCATCAGTCCGGAAGGAGACGATCAGCCGATTCTCAATAGGCACAACGGGACTAACGGATTTGAACTCAGACCATCCAACCGAATCCCTTTCCTCGAGGAACACCAACCCTTCATTGACCCAGATTTCGAAGGTAATCCTATTACCCTGTACCGTGTCAAAGCGAGAGGTCTCCTGTAATACTCCTGTCTTTTCGTCGAACCCTTCATCAAGTACTCCCACGAAGAACTCCAACTGAAGCTCGCCTAGGTCGTGCGGCAGTTGCTCGACCATGTATGTAAGAACCGTCTTTCCAGCCGCAGGTGGGTGCTCAAAGATTGCGCGCTTGACTATTCCGACGGAGTGTGCTTCTTGTTTGACCTGGATCTCCCACGGTTGTCCACACGACTTGGTCGTGCTGGGATCATCAAAATGATCGATGAAGTCGAAGCGCCAGGGCTCCTCAGGCAACCTTGGCAATCCGAGGAAAGAACGGCGTGTTGTCAGGATAAGGCGGCCTGCTCCGAGGGCTAGGCACACAGTCGCAATCACCAGCCCCGTCGCTATGGCCGTGGCTGCTACACTCTGGATCTGTCGCTCAAGTAGATAGAGCAAGAGGCACACAGCTGCCAGTGACGCAGCAAACAGGGGATGTTCCTCTATGAACCCCTGGGCTCGCCTAGACATTGAGGCGGCCCAGGTCAGCAACCGATGTGCCACCTTCGTCCGCCAGATAAGAACAACTGTCGGAACCAGAAAGCACCCCGCAAGGGCAGCCAGCAAGGTGGCCCGTTCGGGGCTCGAGGCCTTTTTCGAGAACTCATAGGCAGATAGAGCCCCTGGTATCACCGTGAAGATCGCCGTAATCAACAGGAGAAAGAATCCTATCTCTTCTCTCTTCATGAACCTGTTCTCTCCGGTTGGGTAACCCGTACGTGCACCTTGTCTCTAGCAGATACGCAAGCGGCGCACTCGACAGCGGCTGGCAGGGCACCCCCGACGCCCCACAGGCGGTCGCGGTTCCTGATTACACTGCCTGGCGCGAAGGATGTCAGTACCACACGTGCTATCCTTGATCGGCATCTATGGCAACGGGTTGAGAGGCAGATCTTGTCGGGCGGCTGTCCAGACCGCCATCTCAACGTCTCTGGCTCGCCATTGCATCTCGGTCTTGTCAGTGAGCACCTCCGCAACTTCCCTGCACCAGTCAACCCAGTTCAGGTAGTTGTCGAATTCATTGTACCGAAGCGAGGTGTAGTTCAGCTTGAACGGGCTGAGACGGTTATGTCTGTCTCGACTCTGCTCAAAGTGGTGAGAAGTCACCCATCTCGCTGTCTTGTGGTCTACCATTGGGAACCGGGCCGGGTCAGCGAAAGCTGGAAAAGTCAAGGCGACGACCAACACGTCCGTCTTGATGCCTAGCAATGCTCGTAAGACTGAGAGGTTGGTCCTGGTCGGGCCCTCGAGGAAGAGCTCTATTGCGGAATTCAGGTCCGGAGCAGTAACACGCTCCTCTAGAACATGGTCGACGATTCTGTCGACCGTCCTTTGGCCGCGCCCTCCTTGACTGTAGAGCTTCCAGAAGACGGCCTCCAAGTAGGGTTCCACCAACCTGTCGGAGTAGGCGCGAAAGTAGTTCTCGAAGTCGATCGTCGAATCTCTGTGCCCTGCTATGTCTTGGTTGAAGTAGCCGGGGAATTCGGTCGCCCTGCGGTAGTCGGAGAGTCTGGCGGGATAATCGTACGCCTTCAACGCTTTCGCCCAGGTTTCAGGCACGCTCCTGTCCTTTCAGTGACGATGCAGCCAACAGGCCGCCAGGCTACCGAACAAAAGGCTCGCCCTGGGACGCAAGGTGAGCCTCGTCGAGGAAGAGATGTTGGCAGGGCGCTCACCCTGCGAGCGGCAAACACATTATAGCACCATTGCAATTGCCTGTCAATAGGAAATCAGCGCCACTTGCCCTGCCCGTCGGAGGCGCTCCGAATAGTGGTACTCTCGCCCCGCTCCTTCGATACGCCCTTCGGTACGGGCTTTGCCCTACTCAGGGCTACTCAGGATGCGTGCCGCTTGGAAAGAAAAGAGCCTCAGCAGCGAAACAATCGCCCTGAGGCTCTTCCGTGATCGCGTACGCTTGCTCGCCCAGCGTAGCCACTCAAAGACCTCCGAGGTCTTCGAGACCTCGGAGGTCTCACGTGCATAACGCCCTTGCTAAGGATGGCCCATCCCTCGGGCTTCCAGGGCATCGCGGAACGCTTGTGGTGTTTCGTAGCGGCCAATCAACTCACCGGCTCCTCCTGCGGCGCCACCCCCAGCGCCCGGTCCAGGCGGCGGCGAACATCAGGCGTACAAGGCGTGGTTTCCACTACGTGGCGGCGCACCAAGCCACGGTCCAGTGCATCGCGCAAGGCTTTGTTGAGGTGCTCTTGGCTCAGGGGACTATCGGACACGTCGAGTAGGGTGCGTAGAGGCATGGTCACCCGATAGCCGCTTCGGGACTCCACGTCCTCAGGAGCCAGAGTCGATTTGTGGAGCACACACCCAGGTGGGATTTTCTTGCGAAACCCTTGTGGGACAGTCAGATGGATCTGGGCGGGCATCACATCACTCATCTCATGAACGGTCAGTGCCGTATCGTGGGAGACAACCCCCTGCGGGACACCTTTCTGGTTGCGACTCCACAGCGACCAACGAATGAGGTCCTCGCGCTCGCCAGCCGGAAAACCGCGCAGCCGGTACAGGCCACGATCAATTCTTAGCCAATTGCCGCGTGAAACGTGGAAGTGTTGCTGGCTGTAGGCGTATCCAGCCCGCCATGTTTCAGCTGCTGTAAAGTAGCCTCCCTGAGCAGCCGCGACCTCATAGAGTGCCCGTGCATTCTCCTGTGAGTCTCGCTTCATCAGCAAACACCTTATAGTTACTATAAGGATGTTACATCAGGCGCACTGAGATGTCAAGTCTGTGGTGTCGTTGCGCCAACACAGCAAAGAAAAGAGCCTCAGCAGCGAAACAATCGCCCTGAGGCTCTCTCCTCATGGCGTGCGCTTGCTCGCGCCGCGTGCCCCGGAGCGCACTCGGCTGAGCCAGATGTACTGCACCCGTAGTGTGGCTGGGTGGGCATAGGTCCTCGGTCTTGGGAGGCGGGCCAAAGTGAGTTGAAGGGAAGAGCGCTGCGAAGCACAACTTGCGCTGTGCGTCGCGTTGTCCTATAATGTGGCCAGAGGTGCCAGGCGCGTCCTACGTCGTATAGCGTGCGGTACGGACCCGCGAGTTGCCGGCGGTGCGGAATCGCGGCGCGGGATACGTACCCCGAGCAGTAGACCGGGAGGGCGGAAGATGGATTCTCTGAACAGGATAATCCGTGGCGACTGTGAGGAAGTGCTCAAGGAGTTCCCCCCGGGATGCATTGACCTGATTTTCACATCCCCCCCGTACGCTGATCAGAGACGAAACACTTACGGGGGTATCCGGCCTAGTGAGTACGTAGAGTGGTTCTTGCCAAAGGCCGAGCAGTTCAAACGTGTATTGAAGCCGACGGGGACTTTCGTGCTGAACATCAAAGAGCGAGCGGTCGATGGGGAAAGGCACACCTACGTAATCCATCTGATTTTGAAGCTGAGACAACAGGGATGGCTGTGGACCGAGGAGCTTGTCTGGCACAAGAGGAATGCCTATCCGGGCAAATGGCCGAACAGGTTCAGGGACTCGTGGGAGAGGCTCCTTCAATTCAACAGGCAACGCAAGTTCGCTATGTACCAAGAAGCCGTGATGGTCCCGATGGGAGATTGGGCTAGGGACCGCTTGGCTTCGCTGAGTGAGACAGACAAGGTCAGGGATGAATCAAAGGTGGGGAGCGGGTTCGGCAAGAACGTCTCCAGATGGATCGGGCGTGACATGGCGTACCCCACGAACGTTGTCCACATGGCAACTGAATGTGCAAACAAGGGCCACAGCGCCGCCTTTCCTGTGGAGTTGCCCAGTTGGTTCATCGAGCTATTCACCGTGCCAGGCGACACCGTTCTAGACCCTTTTGTTGGTTCCGGCACTACGGCGGTGGCCGCGGTCCGGCTACGACGCAACTATGTCGGCATAGACATTCAGGAGGACTACTGCCAGTTGGCCCGGGACAGGGTTCACGGCACTCAAGCAAGGCTGCTGGAACGACCGGATCAGGACTATGAGTACGCGTGATGAATGCCCTTGACCTCGAAAGGGTGAAGGAATACGTCAACGAGACCATCGTTGGCTTTCACGAGAGTCGTGTGCAGTCGCTCGAAAGACTCGACTTGAGGAGACTCCTCTCCAAGAATCCGTATCTATTCCGCGCAAAAGACATCTTGACTGCGTCGGAGTTGATCACTGATTTGCTCGCCGCTTTTCTCTCCTCATCTGAGGAGAAGCTGTTTGGGGACTTCCTCGAGGACCTAGCGATTTTCATAGCAACGGAAACTTGCAACGGGCACAAGTCCGCGGCAGAAGGGGTGGATCTTGAGTTCTTGAACAAGGGGATACATTACGTGGTGTCGATCAAATCGGGCCCCAGGTGGGGGAATAGCTCCCAGCAGAGGAAGCTCGCCGAAGACCTTATGAAGGCAGTTCAGAGGATCAAGCAGTCACAGCACGGGGCCAACGTCCAGCCGGTTCTAGGAATATGCTATGGCAAGACGAAGACCAACTATGTGCGGGGGTACCTCAAAGTCGTCGGCCAGAACTTCTGGTACCTGATCAGCGAGAACGAGGACCTCTACACGGATATCATTGAGCCAATAGGCTACCGAGCGAAAGAGCACAACGACGCGTTCATCAAGAAGAAGGCTGGGGTGGCAAACCAGCTAACCAAGGAGTTGATAGAGGCGTTCTGCGACCCTACCACGGGTCAGCTGGCCTGGGTGAAAGTGGTTGAGTTCAACAGCGGCAACTTTGATTTGGACAAGACCCTTCGCAACTAGAGTGTGGCCCGTGATAGCATGAGCAGGTGGTGACTGCTGCGTGCACGAACTCAACCCCCTGTTTGGCGGGGCTTCGATCCCTCACGCTACTTCGGTCCTGGCCCGCATCCTACAGCCCTAACCTCGGCGAAAATGAGGCCTCCAACCTGTTACCAGCGCTAAAGCAAGAGTTGGTCTTGCTAGCGACGCTTCTCCGGAGCTTTCCACCGGTCCAACGACATACGCTGCTGCTCTCGCCACTCCCGTCGGGTTCGTCCGATGCCGGAGCCAGCCCTAGGTGGCCCGTCAACCGGCTTCGCCTGATGAATTGCTCGCGCCGCCTGCGCTCAGCCTACCACCGGCTGTTGTAGCTCTGGCGCGGAGCGGACACGGTTACCACCACGTCGGTGGCCCTGGCCGCACGCTGGTCCGTCTCGATCGAGAAGCCCACCTTGTCCCCCTCGCTCGAAGCCCGTCGCAGCTCACCGCCGACTCCCACGTTCCATATCACGGACTGCGACACCCTGGCGTGCGCTTATCTCGACCACTTCGGCTCCCCGCTCGAAGAGCTCGCTCCTGATTTCCTGTACGAGTCCGTACTCACGCGCTTGCTCAGCGTTCAGGGGGGTGCCCTGGAGAATGTCGTTCTCCACATCGCCCAGGCTCTTACCAGTGGTGTCCGCTATGACCCTTGAGATGTTCTCCCGGTCTATCCTCAAGCTCTTGATACGCTCATCCAAGATCTTCTCGTCAAATCTGGTCGGACTGGGGATGTCAAACCCTATGCCGTGTAGCAGGAACCGGGCGTGAGGCACACAGAGCCTTTCCGAGCCTGCACAGAAGAGTATCGTAGCGATCGAGTCGGCGCTTCCGAAATTGTGCGTGACCACCTCGGCAGGGATGCCCTTCAGGAAGTTGTAGCCCGACAGGCCCGCGGCGACGTTGCCGCCGGGGGATGATATCAACAACACGAATCGCTCCACTCTCTCCTTGAGCTTGGCTACCACCAGCCTCGTTAGCTCATCGATGCTCTTCACATTGATGGGAACGAAGAACTTGATGTAAACCGTCTTCTTGGTCTGACGCATTCTCTTTCCTTTCCCAAATCGACTGCGTCCGGGGGTGGTGTTGCCTTGGGCTACGCCACAACCTGGTCGGTCCGGTTCGCAAAGCCAGATTCACCGTCCCCATTGCAGGGTGACCCCACACGCACAGGTCTCTCCAGGGACAACAGCGCCCCCCCAACATGCAAGGCGAGTCTCATCGAAGAAGAGATGATGGCACGGGGCGCACCCTGCAAGCGCCAAACACATTATAGCACAATTGCAATTGCCTGTCAATAGGAAATCAGCGCCATCTGCCCTGGCGGTCGCACCCATTCCCAATTGTGGTACTCTCGCCCCGCTCCTTCGATACGATGGTGCTCATCTGCTGGGCCCCGGTCACGATGCGTTCTGCTCCTGGTAGGGGCGAGGCATGCCTCGCCCCTACGAAGGCCGTCGCTGATAATGATCATGGCATGCACATGGTTGCGCATCACCACGAACGCATCCCACGACAAGGCACCTCTGGCTGGCTCCTCCTCCACGGCCAAGCGAACCAAGTCAGGTTCGTCCGATCGGGAGATCGCTACCGTCTCATCTTTGCCTTGACGTTGTCTGGATTCTCGCGATCCAGGTCCCATTTGAGAGGATTCTCCGCGATGTATCTGCGGAAGTTGTCCAGTTCGCCCTCGTCGCGAACCACGCGATCATAGTAGCCACGTTGCCACACCTGCCCGCCGGGTGTGCCACGTTGTTCATTGATGCGCTTGCTCACGGCGGATTTGAAGGACCCCACGATCTGGGGCAAGCACCCAGGCGCCACAGTCCCCGTCTGCCGGGTAGGGGCGAGGCACCCCTCGCCCGTACGACAGTGCTCGTTGATAATGATGATGCCGTGCACATGGTTGGGCATGACCACGAACGCATCCAAGGCCACGTCGGGTGAATGTGCGGGGCTTTCATGCCAACAGTCCTCCACCACCTGACCACACGCGCTCAACCTCATTTCGCCCCCCACGATCTCGCCAAACAACGACACTCCGCCCGCCGTGCAGATAGTCACACTGTACGCCCCAGGGGTGGTGTAGTCGTACCCACGCAATCGCATCGAGCCTCGTTGTCGGGTGTGCTGTTCAGGCATCAATCTCTGGCCGCCATGTAGCCACAGCCGCGTGGCACCGGTTGGTGGGTCGCAGCACAGGGGGATCGCTGCCCGTGACCCAAAGGACCGATCTAGTCAAACTCTCGGTGGTAGGGGCGAGGCATGCCTCGCCCCTACGGACGAAGGGTCAAACGGAGTGAAGGGACGATACCTGCCACAAGTCCTCACCCTAGCGCACCGCAGTGCCGGATTCTTCAAGGCCACTCGCAATTCTAGTCGTCGGCAAACCCTTCCACGATGATTCGAGCCACCTGTTGGCGCAGAAAGGGTACATCTTCAACCGCCGTCACCCACACGATCGACTAATTGACTGCGAAGTATTCATGCACGGCAATGTTGCGGAATCCCACAACGTCACCCCACTCGATGTGGGAATAGCTAGCCCGGAATTCGGGAGACAGGCGGGCAGCAGCCTCACCAATCACGATCAGCTTTTGTAGCACCGCGCTTTGCCGTAGTTCGTCGCCCACGAAGTGATCATAGTCCACGCCCTCCACGAAGCGCTCAATAGCGTCGGCGGCGTCCACCATGTCGGCCAGGTATAGTGCTTCACGCCGCATACACCACCTCGGCACTCGACAGCACCGCCTCTCGGATTCTGGCTTTCAGCCCATCCTTCGGCACGAGATCCACAGGCCGCTTCAGTATTACGGAGAGCTCCCGCTGTAACCGGCTCAAGGCCATGAAGCCGATATGCGCATCCGGCTCAAAGTCGACCAGCACGTCCACGTCGCTCTCCGGGCCAAATTCCTCCCCTAACACCGAGCCGAAGAGAGCCAATTGCCGGACGCGGTATTGCCGGCACAGCTCAGCGAGTTCTTCTGTGGGTAGCTTGATCTGGGATTGAACCATAACGAATCCTCCTCTCTGATTCGATAGTGGACTTGCGGACTTTCTAAGGCCTGACGAGTCCTTCTTCTCATGGCCCCAGAACTCAACGGCCTGAACCCTTCTGCGGCTCCACATCGGCCTCCAGCAGCCCCTTCTTCCCCGTAGCCCACGATGCTCTGCAAACCCATGCGCAAGCACAGAAGCCCGCCCCGACATGCAAGCCGAGCCTCGTCGAAGAAGAGATAGTGGCGGGAGACTCACCCTGCAAGCGCCAAACACATTATAGCACCAATGCAATTGCCTGTCAATAGGAAATGAGCGCCATCTGCCCTGGCCGTCGCACGCATTCCGAATTGTGGTACTCTCGCCCCGCTCCTTCGATCCTTCGATACGTGCTTCGGTGCGCCGCTTCGCGGCTACTCAGCACTACTCAGGATGTTCAGGACGCGGCTCAGGATGCGTTCAGCAGCACAAAGAAAAGAGCCTCAGCAGCGAAACAATCGCCCTGAGGCTCTCTCGTGATCAGTTGCGCTTGCTCGCGCAGCCTACACCAGGCCTACCACTGGCTCTGGCCGTAGCTCTGGCGCGGAGCGGACTCGGTCACCACCAGATCGGTGGCCCTGGGCCCACGCTGGTCGGTCTCGATCGAGAAGTCGACCTTGTCACCCTCGCCCAGTGAGCGAGGTCCGCCAGCGCGAATGCCCGAGAAGTGGACGAACACGTCCTTGCCTTCATCACGCGTGATGAAGCCGTAGCCCTTACCGTCGCTGAACCACTTAACGGTCCCGTTGACTCTGGACTCTTCCATAGCTATTCAATTCTCCTTTCCCTAGATTGAAGGTGCGGCTGTGCCTCAAGAAGCCTCAGCTTCCATACGGATTCAGCACTTACACGCCGCCGAGCAGTCCAGGATGAGAAAACAGCTACGGATGAGCCTATTCCACCTGCGACAGGCAGGGTCAGTGTGTACCTTCTGCACTAAATATACCACAAATCCTCACTCTTGTCAAGTCGGCTAGAGGGGACGGGGCTTGGGAACCCAACTGTGACTCTGGGAGGAAGCCAGGCAAAGAGATCAGGCTTCCCCAACCAGCGTCGCCTAACCACCCACAGACACGATGTGCTTGTAGTAGTGGGTGCCCGCGGGGAAGATATCCGTTCGGTCGTCCATCTCGGGAGCCTCCCAGCAATTGCCCTGAGGCTCTCTCGTGATCAGTTGCGCTTGCTCGCGCCGGCTAGCCACTCCAAGACCTCCGAGGTATGTATCTGCCCGAGTCGCCACCCCACCGCCAGGGGGGCATCCAACTCTTGCCCTTCTCCCATCTCCCTGTTATACTCTTGGGGCGAGGTCCCTATGTCCGTGCCAGAGCATTCTGCAAGACGCGAGGTTGGTCCTTACATCGAACACGCCCGTCAGATGCTGGACGTAGCCGAACACAATCTGGCTGACGGCTTCTACGAATCGTAGATTGACCGAGCCTACTACGCCATGTTCTACGCTGCTAATGCGATGCTGGCGACCCAAGGATCTTCTCGCAGCAAACACTCGGGCGTGATCGCCTCGTTCCGATTACACTTTGTCAAGGCGGGATTCATCGAGATCGAATACGGCGACATCTATGGCCAGGTCATGGATGACCGGCACATCAGCGACTACGACGTCGAGGCCGTAGTCGAACCAGATCGTGCCCGCACCGACCTGGATCACGCCCGTCCCTTCGTTGACAGGATTGAGCGCTACCTGAAGGAGGAAGGCTGGTTATGAGCGAGTCTCTCTCCCCCCCGCTTTCCCCAAACGAACGGCAAGCAGTCACCAGCTTCGTCGACCAATTGCGCCATCGCTACCCGAAACGTGTTCTGCAATCGGTGCTGTTCGGTTCAAAGGCTCGTGGTGACAGCGGACGCTGGTCCGACATCGACATCCTGATCATTGTGGATGACGAGGATTGGCGGTTTCAGCACGCCATTAGCACGCTTGCTGCACGTGTGTCGCTAGAGTATGATGTGCTCATTGGTCCCCGCGTTATCGGTCAAGAGCGGTGGGAGCGCATGAAGCGATACGGCTTCGGTCTCTACCAGAATGTCATCGCCGAGGGCATCCCACTGTCTCCCACTCTGACATCCTCCTGAGTCGGTTTGTGCAACTCAGTGCCCCACAAACCAGCGTTGCTCTCTCGGTGACTCTTTCAACTCCGTTGTGCTCACTTGCCTCAGATGGTTCGCTGCTGGAGCAAGATTCGAGCGAACAGAGGGAAATGGTGTTGCGCTTCGTGTGCACGAAGAGACCACTCTGTCAACAGGAAATCAGCGTTACTTGACTATGTCTTCGGAAGCGTTGCGGACTGTGGTACCCTCGCCCCGCTCCTTCGATACGATGGTGCGCAACTGCTGGGCCCCGGTCACGATGCGTTCTGCTCCTGGTACGGACGAAGGGTCAAACGGAGTGATTGTGCGCGCACGGCATATCAAATCCCACCGCAGTATCAGGCGTTCACCAGCTTCCTTCGCGCCGCCTAGCCACCCGCCGTCCCAATCGCCTGCCGCAGCCGGCCGGCGGTCTCCCCCATAGGGCTCATACACCCTCGCACAGCTCCCTCTCCACGTCGGTGGCCCTCTCCTTGAGGGTCGGTAGATCATCCTGCACGGTTTTCCATACCTCCTTGTCGTCCACCTCGAAGTAGTCGTGAATGAGGATATTCCGCATCCCCACCATGTCAGACCAGGGGATTTCAGGGTGCGTTTGCTGCACCGACCTTGAAACCCGCCGCGCTGCTTCCCCGATGACCCCCAGTTGACGCACCACACCGTCCTGCACGAGCTGGCTCTCCTGGAAATCCTCCCACGACACGCCTCTCACGTACGCCTCAACAAGCGCGATGGCATCGAGAATATGCCGCAGGTAGACCAGGTCATCCTTCATAGAGCACGACCTTCTCCCGTTCCACCCCTGGGCGCATGTGTCGGCTCAGAGAACCCTCCGTCACCAAGTCCACCTGCCGACCTAGGCGCTCGCTCAGTTCCCGTCGCAGCCGCGCCAGTGCAAGCAACCCCACTGGGTCCTTGAAGGCCACGAGGATATCCACGTCGCTCTCCTCGGTGGCATCACCCCTCACAGTCGAGCCAAACAGGGAGACACGCTCCACGGCGTAGGGCAGCAGGATGGGCAGTATCTTCTCTCGCAACGCCTCAGATCCTCCCACGGAAATCGGCCGCCTGGCAATCCTCGCCAAATCCGTCTTATCTCCCAGGAGGAACACTTTGGGCTCATCCAGCACGGACAGCACGACATGGTTGTTATCCCCAACCTTCGCCTGAAACTCATCTACGCTCATGACGACTTGATTGATCTCCCTACGCAACTCACGCTGCGCCTGGGCCAGGACCCCTGAGAGTTCCCTGGAACTGATCGAGCCAATCACGAAGACATCGATGTCGCTTGCGGCCTTCTCTTCGCCACTTGCGTAGGACCCGAATATGAAAGCAACCTCGATTGCCTTGCCTTTCTCTGCCAGATATTCGCGCAGGACATCCCCTAGACCCACGGTCTTGAGGAACATGGATCTCAACTCCGGGAATATGGGGCAGCCGTTGTTGACCTGATAGTACTTTCGATTGCCATCCACTGTGTGCTCAAGCAGGCCGATTCCCTCTAGCTTGCGCAACTCGCGCTGGACTGCGCGCCGAGGCTGATCGGTCAGTGTGGCCGCCTCGCGCACATAGAATCGCTCCTCCGGATTCAGGAGAAACAGGCGGAGTGTGGCGATCCGCGCCTTGGAAGAAAACAACTGCTCAAGCATCTCTGCCACTCAAGTGGATACGCTCTGTAGCCTATAGTATACAAATTGTCGCCAACTGTCAAGCACGGAGATGTACCGCGTCCGCTTAATTGGGTGGGGGCCAGTTCAGCGCACCTCAGGCGGCCCCCCTGCACCTGACTGAGACATCATCCCACAGTCGAAACATTCTGTCGATAAAGGATGGGCACCCTCGCCAAGAAAAAGAGCCTCAGCAGCGAGACAATCGCCCTGAGGCTCTCTCGTGATCAGTTGCGCTTGCTCGCGCACCCTACACCAGGCCTACCACTGGCTCTGGCCGTAGCTCTGGCGCGGAGCGGACTCGGTCACCACCAGATCGGTGGCCCTGGGCCCACGCTGGTCACGCTGTTCTTCATGCCTGTGGGTCACTCTATGCTGTTGGCCGGTGTCCGTAAACGTGTGTTTTGCACATTTCATCGTGCGCGCTCGTTTCATAATCGTGCGGGCACGTTTTTATGTCAAACCGGTTCATAATAAGTGCCCCTTCCTCTGCCAAGTCGGCGCAGTTGGTCCGATGCTACCAATCTCGCGAGGAGCCGGGTCGCCTGATACTTGCCAATCTGGCACAGCTCAGCCGCCTCTCGCCGGGTGATGCGGCCATGGGTCTGCACATACTGCAGCACCATCTGCTCTTGTTGGAGTGCCTCGAAGCCCCTAACACGCACATAGGCCCCTGGCTCGCCCAGTCGACGATACAAGGCCGCGCTCAAGTGGTAAGTTCGCCCCCTTCTCTCGCCCCGCGCTTCGAGGAGTCCTGCTTCGACGAGCTGCTCCAGGCTAGCCCTGGCTTCACCTTCGCCCCTCTGGGTAAGACCAACTGCAGTGGGCAGGTCAATGCGCCGCTCCCGCTCCAAGTGATTGAGGATCAGTAACGCATTCAGGGACAAGGGTCGCCCGGCTCGCTCCTCCTCCACCGCCAAGCGTAGAAACTCCAGGTTGGCCGGGCCGCCCGGCAGCGCCAGTGTTACGGAGGATTCCGTGGAACGAGCATAGTCGGGCGCTGGACGTCCATATCTGAGCTGTCCCTGGAAGATGATGGCGATGCCTCGGCCGGTACGCTCCACGAGGCCGCAGCGCTTGAAAACGTCGGCCAAACGGGGGTTGCGCGGCCGTGGAGGAGTGACAAGTAGGTTGTCCAGCCGCACTCCCTCCACAAAGCCGCCGGGATTGCTGACCTCGATGCGGTCCTCATACCACTGGACATGTACTGCGCCCATCTGGGTATAATCCCGATGAATCAAGGCATTGTTCACCGCCTCTCTGAAGGCAGCAGGGGCGTAATCCGGGATCGGCAGCCGCAACATCCCCACTTGGATCTCTTCTTCCTGGTTTCGAGCGTTGAACCGTTCGCCTACCAGTTCTACGATCTCCAGCAGGGGGCGGCGATAGAATTCGTTGACTACCACGTCTGTTCCACGCAGAACCTGGAAAGCAACCTCATGTGTCGGGACGTGACGCTGTAGCGCTCGTTGGCGCCCCAGCAGCAACAGGCCAGCCACCGTCGGGACCACCACCTGACGATTGGCCTCGACCAGCCCAAGGGCCTTGGCCAAATCAACATCGCTGAGACCAAGAAGCGCGCGGTCACCCCCAAGGCTGTCGGCCATCCCACGGAGGCGCTGGAACTGTAGCGGATCTAGATCATCCAAGGATGACTCCGGCAGGGGCAAAGCCGAATAGTCCACCCGCCGCAGTGCCGTCTCTCTGCTCACAATCTCGTGGAAGTAGTAGGGAACACACTGAGGCCGTCCGTCGGCTGCCAGGGTCCGCCTAAGCGAAGTGCCGCCGGCAGTCTGCACCGGCCGCTCTGCCCGGGGCACCTCGATGATGAGAATTGGTTTGTCATCAAGGATCTTCAGGTCAGCATCAACGCTGACAGGTGGTACAGTGCGTCCCGAGATGAGGCTTCGGATTCGCAACGGATCGGTCCTTGTGCCGTGCCGGGGACGTACACCAGTGATGCGTCCATCATCTTCCACGCCAACCAGGAGATAGCCACCCTCCCCATTCGCTAGGCAGACCACGGCATTAACGATCTCTGCATCCGAGAGGCGACGGCCCTCCTCACCCTTGAACTCCACCGTCAGAGACTCACCTTGGGCAATCAGATTCCTCAGGCTCTCAGGCGTCATGGGCCAGCACCTCCTCCGCGACCTCTAGTGTTTCCGGCTTCACCAGCGGTCTCGTGCTCAGCGTAGCCTGCGTGAAAGTGTGGTGCTCCATGAGCACTGTAGTGCGTGGCAATGATGATCCCATAGAACTGACTGACCCGTGGCGCGGAGTCCACTACCTGGTGCAGCAGGCCGATGTGCCCTTTTTCGGGCCTGGGGGCGACACGGCGGCTGGCACGACAGCCGGCTCCCGTGCTGGATGCCACAGTGTCAGCCTGCCCCTCGCACCTAACGAAGGCATTATAGCACAGGCGAAACATCCTATCAATACCGGATGGGCATGGCGCCCAAGAAGAGATTCTCTGCGCAGAACAATCGCCCTGAGACTCTCCCGTGTTCACGTCCGCCGGCTCGCACAGCCTAGCCACTCCAAGACCTCCGAGGTCTTGAAGACTTCGGAGGTTTCCTCTCCGATGGAACGACGGTCTGAATGACAGAGGGACCTACCCTTCCCAGCCACGATGGGAAAGGCGATGGCGCAACACAGCAAAGAAAAGAGCCTCAGCAGCGAGACAATCGCCCTGAGGCTCTCTCGTGATCAGTTGCGCTTGCTCGCGCACCCTACACCAGGCCTACCACTGGCTCTGGCCGTAGCTCTGGCGCGGAG
>Ga0209979_1001428_pt1 | contig 26228 bp, 25 predicted proteins | sample AnhtaG_FD_183114 | JGI IMG/M metagenome (GOLD analysis project Ga0209979, IMG submission 183114) | Deep subsurface microbial communities from Anholt, Denmark to uncover new lineages of life (NeLLi) - Anholt_01485 metaG (SPAdes) (version 2) | ecosystem: Environmental > Aquatic > Marine > Oceanic...
TGGTCAATGAGTGTCAATTGCATAGAATTTTTTGAGATAGGATAAAATTTTTGCCCTTATTTGGTTGACTTTATATCGAAAATTCTTTTTGTTCACTTGAGCTATGCGGAATTATTGGATGGGTTCATATGAAGAGAAATCGTTTTATAATAGATGATTACTATATTAAAATAGTGCAATACAATGACTCGTGAAGCAAAAAAGACAAAAAAACTCAGGTTAAGAAAACTATTTCGATCTGCGCCACCTCCAGTTAAAGAAGATGATTCAAGAGTTAATTTATCATTAATGAAAAAACTGGCGACTACTAAAGAACAAGAGGATGTCTTAGAGAGGATAGAACATGAGACCATACCAAGTGTTAGAGATGCATGGATAGAATATTTCCTTAAACTTACAAAACGATCTCAATGCAAAGGTGACTAATCTAAAAATATAATATATATCCCACAGTAGATTTTTTTTATCCAATTGCTTTTTTCACATAGTTTTTTGATTCATCATGTGATAATCTACGGAATTTCTCTTTGGCATCAATTACTGCTATTTCAATGGCATCAGGATTAAGTTTTCCTTCAGATCCTTTATGAATCGCTTTGATACCCATATCAATTGATTCTTCAAGAGTCATGTTTTCTTTATATTTTTCTTCGAAATATGCCATTGCATCACTACGACCAACTCCTTCACTGTTTGCCTTATATTCCATATAGGCACCAGAAGGATCTGTTGCGAACAATTGTGGGCCTGTCGCGTCAACACCTGCGATAAGAAGTGTAGTGCCAAATGGTCTTGCTCCGCCATATTGGGTGTATGCCTGTTTGAAATCACAGATACGTTTCACAAGTGTTTTTATCGGCATTTTTTCATCATAGGTTATTTCATTTATCTGAGCATCTAAACGAGTTCTTTCAACTAATGCTCGTGCATCAGCAACTAGACCTGATGTAGCACATCCAATGTGATCATCTATCTGAAAGATCTTCTCAATGGAATCAGGTTCTATCAAAGATGAAGTGATTCGTTTATCGACAATTAATACGGCACCATCTGTATATTTCACTCCAACTGTTGTTGTTCCTCTTTTTACTGCTTCTCTAGCATATTCAACCTGAAACAGTCTTCCATCTGGAGAGAATATTGTACTAGCTCGATCATATGCTTCTTTTGATGGTTGCATTATTCAAATCCTCTTCTTTCTATAACTTCATAAAAATTTATTTTGTTAGTTACTTGCCCTGAATACCATATGGGTGTTATATATTTTCTTGAATTTAAAATATATAATCATGGGGGAAACAATAAAAAAACCAGATCTCGAAGGATAAAACGAAGATTGGCATAGCTTACATCTTCTTCAGTAATATAGTCTGTATAATTAACTATTTAAATATATCTTGTAAAAACAAAAAAATGAAAATATATCAGTTAGAGCCCTATTTTTTTAACTTTGGTTTTATCGCCACTATCATCTTTATATTCAGACAACCTAGACCCTGATGTGATTCAACCGTTATAAAACCGTCATTATGGTCAATATCCTTAACTACACCAGTATACTACATGTGTTCTTTTATCCCCTGGCTCTTTCGTAACGATTTTACAATACCTGCCAATCAACCTATCCACCCATTTTTCATTCATATTCTCCCAAGCATGTTACTATCTATCAATGGCTCTATATAAACGTACGCTGTCAAAATGTCAAAATGAGTTTATCCCTTGTTTTTTCCATCTAAACACTAAGGGGTAACATGCATACAAATCTGCTTTAAACTTAACCCATAAAAAGCCAATTTATCTTAAATTTACTTCATTTTTCATCTATTAGAATTCAAAGGAATTCGGCATAAATCTTTCCTTCTGCATCTAGTGTCACATTCTTTTTAGGAAATCTCATAACCCCCACGGTTGGTTTTCCATTAAATACAAGTCTAATATCTACAAAATGTTTTGAAATTTCATCTACTTTTCCCAAATATGTTTTATTGCCAATTTTGGCTTCAACATAATCTCCAATTTTAATATTTTTCATATTTAATATCCTTTATTAGAATGAATTATTGCTTTAAAACCCCTTGGTTCTATATAAACACTAAGCGTAATCGTGCATATCAACAGGTTTAATCCGCAAAACTATCCTAAAAGTTCTTATAATTAGGAAAAAGACTCTGTCGGCAGTCTCTACAGATACCATAACGTCTGATTCTTTCGTCACCAACATCAACAAATGAGTTTATTCCAAGGTGTTGACCGCATCGTGGACATTGTTTTATAAACATAGAATTGAAAATCATTGTTTATTAGGCTGAATAATGGGTTGTTGAAAGTATAAGGTTGTACATATCAACAGATTACTCTATCCATCAACCCCTTATAAAACAACCTCGTCATAATTTCTCTACTACCAATCTTTTACCGGCAATAGTAACATTTACCTTTTCTCCAGGCTTAAAAGGAAATTGACTGTCATCCCGTACACTCGCTGGAACATATACGAACATTTTTCCCTTAACGTGCTGATAAATTGAACCTTTATCTTGTAGTGCCATATGTACCAACTGTTGAGTACGAAAATTATTTTTGCCTTAGACCTTAATAAATTCTGGTTATTTCTTATAAACAGCAAAATAACGAGTCATACTTCTATGGATTTTAAAACCATATGTGTTAACTAATGAAAAATATCTCTCACCAGCAGAAATCATCTCTTTATTTGACAAACCTACAACAGCCAAACCATCTTTTTTCAATACATTGGAAATATTTTTAAACGCACGGCTATAAAGCCTCTGAAGATCTTCACCTTTTGTAGTTGTTGATTTTCCATACGGCAAATCAGTAACAACGGCATCAACAGATGTTATAATATTATTAATATCACCAATATCAGAACAAAACAACTTATAGTTCTTTATCTGATAAAATTCCAGGGTTTTTTTGCAGCCGTCTATCATTTTCTCCTCTATATCGCTCCCAATTACTCTTGCTCCAATGAGACCAGCTTCGATTAATATCCCTCCAGTACCACAAAAAGGGTCAAGTATTGTCTCCCCCTCTTTTATAGCAGAGAGATTAACTAATGCTCGTGCAAGTTTTGGATGAAGAGAGATAGGTGAAAAAAATGGTCGATATTGCACCTTTCTTTTTTCAAACTGAGTTCTATCAACCTCTGCAATTTTTAAGCCGACATATACAGTTGTATCAGTAATGAATGCACGTACCTCTACATCAGGGTTTTTTAGATCAACAGTTCTCTTTTTTGTATATGTTTCTGCTAGTGTTTTTACTATTTGTTGTGAATTAATGTTTGTTGATCTGTTTTTATAATTGATCGCTATTGATCCTTTTTGCCCTATACCCATATTCTCTGCACATTTTCTTATTTCACTAGGAGAATTCGAGCAAGAAAACAGAAATTCATCAATATAAAATGTAAAAGATAGACGTTTTGCCATTTTTTTTATCATATCACGGTTTACATCTGATTCAATGACAAGTACATTCTCGTTTACATCAATAACGGTATAGATAATCCCTTCAGCGTTTAAACACGATATAACCTCGTCTTTTGGAAGTGTTGTATGTTCTTTAGAAAGTTCAAACAGTAGCTTCATAGATATCTCAATAGTTTTTTAATGTTTAAATACTGCCTTGATTAAAACTGGTGTAATAAGTGTAGTTACGATTGTTAGCAAAATCGTTGCAGCAAGTATTTGATGAGCGATTTGTCCCGTTAATATCCTATGGGAAATAGCTGAACTTACAATAATAAGCGCAAGTTCCATTCTTGGAATCATACCTATTCCTACCTGCAATGATTCTCTGTTTTTCATGCCAGAAAGTTTTGCCCCAAGTCCGCAGCCAACAATCTTTCCAACTATAGCGACAATAATAATGACTGATGCCAATATGCCTATTGCAGCAAACGATGAAAGAGTTATGCGAGAATCCTCCATCCATAAGCTTGCTCCGACCCATACAAAAAACAAGGGAATGAAAAAGCCATATCCAATTGTTTGTACATCATCAATTATCTTTCGATATTTTATCGTATGTCCGATGATGAGCCCTGCGACAAACGCACCAATTATTCCTGCAACACCAAATGAATCTGCAAAAAAGGTATAGAGAAGGAAGATGGCAAGCGAAATACTAAGAAATGCTTTGGGGAGATGTATTTTTTCTCCAAGATCAAGTATTCTATCAATTATTAATAACCCAATGTATAAAAATATGAAGAAGAAGATTGCTATTTTAATTCCGACGAAGATAGGTGGGTCGGTTCCTAAAAAAAATGCAAGTAAAACAATACCAAGCACGTCATCAATGACTGCACCTCCGAGAATTGTCGCTCCAACATCGGTATCTAATGCATGTATATCCATGAGTGTTCTCACCGTAACTCCTACTGATGTTGCGATGAGTATTAGTCCAATAATGATGCTTTCTTTCATTTCAAAATCGAAGAGCATGCCTGTAGCGATACCTAACAACAAAGGTAAGATTATTCCACCAGCTGCTACAAATGAAGATGCTTTCCCCATCTTTTTAAGTTTAGAGAGACTTGTTTCCAGTCCAGATATGAAAAGTAAAAATAGTATTCCCAGTTCTGCGAGAAGACTGAATTCTACCGAATGATAATTCAAATTAGGAAGTGAGAAAGAAAGATTAAAAATTGAAAAATTCTGTCCAAAAAAAGCTAATGATCCTACTCCTCCTAAAATAATACCAGCAACTATTTCACCAATTACTGCCGGCTGCTTTAATTTATCAAATAGGTATCCTAAAATTCTTGCGAATATGAGAGCTAAGGCAATCAGTAAAACAACATTAAACAATTCTAGTTCAAATGCCGTAACAATCAACCTTCTTCGTCTTCAGTTATTGGATGATATTGAGTAGCATCATAATATTTTCTAATCAGTTGATGCAGGGTAAGTTCACCGATGATTTTTTTATCCTCAACGACAGGCAGCCGTCTTAACCGGTGTTTTGTCATTGTCTCAAGGACATGTTTGATTTTATCGTCTTTATTGCAAGTAACAAGCCTGACACACATCACATCTCCTGCTGTTTTTGCAGTCCCATGATAAATTGATTTGATATCAGGCATGCCAAATACATAAGACGGGAATTTTTTGGGAGCAAGAATAGAGAGAACATCATGTTCGGTTACTATTCCAACAAGTTCTTTTTCTTTCTTGTCTTTTACAACCCAAATGTGATTTCTAGCTCCAAGGATATTTAAAACATGATGGATGCTGTCATCCTCTTCAATTATTGGCAGATCCCATACTCGTTTATCCATCAGCTGCTTTACCTTAAGTTCATAGAAATCAGGTGTTAATCGTTTTTTCATAATAAAAACCATAAAGTCAAAAGCGGTATTTAAAAACTATCAACTTCTTTATTGTTCTATGCTGTATTTTTGCGAGGATTCTTCTTTAGTTTTTTATCGATTAATTTTTTATCTACCTTGAACCTACTGGTATCTTCACCTACAAACCATTTATCAGCTGGTTTCTCATTGACTTCTCTAGTTAGTTTATCTATCTTGTATTTCATATACTCCGTTCCATTAAACCATTCATGCTCATCGTTTTTGTTAAGGGATACAACCTTTTTTGATTCCTTTTTATCTGAAATGTGTTTTGTTTCCTTCTTTTTATCTTCTCTACTATGAATCCTTATTACTTCCACACGTGGTCCCTTTGCAGAAGCAGGTAGTTTTCTATCAACCTTTTTATCTATCTGTTTCATAGGATTTTTTGATAGAGATTTTGCAGACCATAGTTCTTTTTTATCTCGAACGAATTTCTTATTTTTTTGTGAAACATTATTTTCATATATAGATATAGGTATGGGTGTTTTTTTTCTGAGTTTAACAAACAACATTGCAAAAAGTACAACAAATAGTGCAAAGACGATCGGTGAGATTTCAAAAATTTTTGATAAAAAATCATCGATAAACATTGCTTTTACATTTTCTACATGTATTGTGTTGGAGGCAGAAAAATATCCGCTCTTAAATGCGGTAATTTTAATCTCAACATCGGCATCCACCTCTGGTGCATCAATATATGCTTTGCCATTTTCGTTGGTTGTATCAGAAACACTTTCATAACCGTTAATTAATAAATAGGCTCCCTCTACTGGTATGTCGTTTTGATCAGTCACTTTTACTGAGAAAACCTCTTTTTCGTTAACTATGTCTTGATATGTTGTGACTGATAATGTACCTTTTGAAATAATAACTTCTTCATAAGCATCAAGATATCCTTCTTTCGATGCGGTGATGTATAGTTTTGTACATTCTTCAAAACTTAGAGCTTGTATTGTTATGTACGGTAATTCAGGAGCGGTGACAAACGTCTCTTCGAAGCCTGTTATTGTAATTGTTACATCATATGCAAACGTGACTTCATTTTCATGGCTTACCACTATGTCGTACTCTTTTCCTTCCAAAAAATATATGTCATCATTTTCATCTAATGGTTCCCATGAAGAAGCAGAAGATTCAAATAATCGTATAACAAGTGACTCTTCATCTTGAGCTATTACCGTAGTTGAAAACAAAAGAGTACATACTAATAATAATATAATAATTAGAGCAGCAGTAGATTGAAATTGTTGATTGATTGTTCTCCTCATTATACCTCACTACATTTACATGTTATACTCTGTGATTTCTTATATATAAACATTTCTTTCTAAAATGTCAAAATGACATAATAACATCCTTATTTTATGAAGAAAAACCAAAAAACCACAAATGCTAGAACTAAAGCTCGGCAAGGTGTTTTTTTAGCTCCATAATAATATCAACAGGCGAAGGATCAATTTTTCTTAAAAGAGCAAGATAACAACTACTAAAATCTCCTAAATACATCATATACATCATCTTTGCAAGCCTGCTTTTTCCCTTAGCATGTATCTCAACAACATTTGCAACAGTATCATCAAAAAGGGTTTTCATAAAGTCAAGACGTGCCGACATATAAAGAGATTCTTCAGCCCTATCTCGAAAAAGTATACAGGAGAACTTCTTTGACACTTCAGGATCTGCAGACCAACCAACAATATCATTATGATTACATTCAGAAACAACATCTGCTCTAGCGATGAGTTTACTGTTTTCATTAAATTGCTGACGCCATCTCGTTGCAATAGGAGCATATACACCCCACCCATATATCTGAGGTATCGTACCATAGATCTTTTCTGCAAGCTGCTTTGAAAGATTACTATCTTGAGTAACTGATTTTTTATTACTCTCAACAAAATCCTGCGCTACTGCAATGGTTTCCTTAATATCAGACTGGATATCATTCTTCAAAAGACCGACCCGTTTAATAAGCACAATCAACGGAAATAAGATAAACATAGTCGCAGCACGTGGTTGAAAACCAGAAGGAATCAGTATATGAGTCACACCTCTTCTCTCGCACATCTCCTGTAATTTACCACCAGATGAAATACAAAGTATCTTACATTTCTTCTGACTTGCAACTTTAAATGAACTCAAAGTCTCTTCCGTATTTCCAGAGTAGCTAACAAATATGGTCAAGGTATCCTTTTTTGCCCATTTTGGTAGACCATACTCACGATTAACAACAATAGGAAACTCAATTTTATCTCTAAATAAACTACAGAGGATATCCCCAGAAATCGCTGATCCACCCATCCCTGTGATAATGACGTTATCAATTTTTAAAAATCTCTCCATCTCTGCAGTCTCTGCTATTTCAAGAGCATTCTTAATCTGCTTAGGATATTGAACAAGACCATCCAACATATTTGATTTATCTACCTCTGAAAAAAGTTCCAAATCATCTAACATAACTCACATCAACTCAATTGTCTCCAACTTTAATAGGAAATCACTGCAGGCATTCAAAAATATTTCTATAATTGAAAAACGACAAATGATGGCATTCAACCTCAAAAGAGATTATAAAAACATGTTTTTATTATACTAACTCAAATGAAATATATAGAAGGAGACATACTAACACAAAACGGCTTTCAAAAAGGCTACGTAGGCATCACGAAAGATGGAATAATAGAACACGGGAATAACTCCGCTCCTGAAAAACCAATAGCAAAAGGAATTATTGTTCCCACATTTATCAACGCCCATACCCACATCGGAGATTCATTTGTAAGAACGAAAAAGATGAAACTTCCAAGAAACGTTGAAAAACTTGTCGCACCACCCAATGGATTGAAATATACGCTTTTAGAAACAGCATCAGAAGAAGAAATAATTACGGGGATGAAACAATCCATTCAAGAAATGATAGAATCAGGCATTTCTTCTTTTTGTGATTTTAGAGAACATGGCATAAACGGAATTCGTCAGCTAAAAACTGCGTTGAAAAATAAAAAAATAACTTCTATAATTCTATCAAGACCCCATCATATGAATTATGATAAAAAAGAAGTTGACCTGCTGTTAGAAAATTCTGATGGCATTGGCCTTAGCAGTGTTTCTGATTGGGAATATTCAGAAATTGAAAAGATAGCAAAACATGCTAAACAAAAGAAAAAAAAATTTGTATTACATGCAAGTGAAGCCTTACGAGAAGATATTGACACTATTCTTGATCTAAAACCTGATTTTCTCGTACATATGATCAAAGCTACAGAATCAGATCTCATCCGTGCAAAAGATGAAAACATCCCTATTGCTCTCTGTCCTCGTTCCAACGCATTTTTTCATTTAGAAATTAATCTAAAACTCATGAAGAAAAGTGGGGTTGACCTGATGCTAGGTACAGATAACGCAATGATAAACCCGCCCAATATAGTAGAGGAACTACATTTTTTAAAGAAGACAACAAGAGTTTTTTCAACTGAGGAGCTTCTCAATATGATAACGTATACTCCAAGGAAAGCTTTAAATTTAGATGATTGCATTCAGGGTCTCAACTGGTCGTGCGACGTTGTAGTTTTAGAAAAAGAAACGTTAAAACCATCCATTATATATTGCAAAATAAATGGAGGGATCATATGAAAGTAGAAGATGTCATGTCAAAGGAGTTAATCGTTGGCTATGTACCTGGAACAATTAGGGATGCTATGAGAATTCTTGCAAAACACAATGTTTCTGGAATGCCTATTCTTAAAAAAGATACAAAAACTGTAATAGGCGTTGTAACAAGAAATGATATCTTTAAAAACCCTAATGAGGAACAACTCGCTCTTATAATGAGTACGGATCCTATTGTTATTAACAAAGACAAAGATGTACTTGATGCTGCAAAGATACTCTTTGAAAAAAGAATACATGGACTCCCAGTTATTGATAAAAGGAAAAATCTTGTTGGAATTATCAGTCCAACAGACATTCTTAAAGCACTGCCAAATGAACATGATGATGTTGTAGAACATTACTATACCTCCAATCTTGTCCCTGTCTATCAAGAAACTCCTATAACAATCATTATGGAAATTATCAACGTGACAAATGAAACCGCTCTTCCTGTTTTAAATGACGAACGAGAACTTGCCGGTATCGTAAGCGAAGGTGATTTGTTTAAACTTAGTCACATTCGGGAGAGTGTTTCTCAGACAGACATTGGAATGGGTGGAGATGAAGACGCGTGGACATGGGAAGGAATACGAGACATCATTCGACTGCATTATTCCACAACACAGGTCGACCTGCCTCCAGTTCCTGCAAAAGAAGTCATGATCACCGACGTTATAAAAGCATACAAAAATGATCCGATTTCAGAAGTAGCCAGAAAAATGTATAAAAACAGCATTAGTCACGTACCTGTGGTGAATTCTGAAAACCGGTTAGAAGGAATGGTTACCGATATTGATCTTATGGCATGTACGTTTAAATCCTGTTAATGTATACTAGCAGTATGTCAGGAGAATTTTGCTGATGCCTCAAGATATTTATGATAAAGTAATGATGCTTGCCAAAAGGAGAGGATTTATCTATCCCTCGTTTGAAATCTATGGCGGCGTTGCAGGATTCTATGATTATGGACCGCTTGGATCACAATTAAAAAACAATGTTGAAAATCTCTGGAGACGTTTTTATCTCTTGAAGGACAATTGCATAGAAGTAAACACGCCAACAATAACAATCTATGATGTCTTAAAATCTTCAGGTCATGTTGATGAATTCACTGATCTGACAGTCGAATGTAAGAAATGTAAACGATCATACAAAGTTGAAGACATAATAGATGACGATATCCCTGTTGAACAAGCAGTAAAAGAAGATAAGATAAAATGTCCCACTTGTGGTAAGAAACTATCAGATGCCCGTCCAGTAAATCTCATGTTTTCAACAACAATTGGAACTGGTGAAGGAAGAAAAGCATTTCTTCGTCCTGAAACTGCACAGGGAATTTTTACAAATTTTCATCTACTGTATCGATATAGTCGAGAGAAACTTCCGTTTGGCGTCATTCAGGTTGGTAAAGGATATAGAAACGAGATATCTCCTCGACAAGGAATGCTGCGACAGAGAGAATTTGCCATGGCTGAGGCAGAAATCTTTTTTGATCCAGACGATAAAACACATCCTAATTTTGACGGTGTAAAAGAGAAAGAGTTGTATTTATTTGACAACGAAAAAGAATTCAAACTAACGGTACAAGAAGCAGTTGATAAAAAAGTCATCAACAACCAGGCACTTGCTTATTATATGTATCTCACACAGGATTTTTTGCTTTCTGCTGGTGTTGATCCGAAAAAATTTCGGTTTAGAAAACATGCACCTGATGAACTCGCACATTATGCAACTGAATGCTGGGATGCAGAACTGTATAGTGAACGATTCGGCTGGGTGGAATGTGTCGGTATTGCAGACCGATCTGCCTATGATCTAAGTGCACACATTGATTCTTCTAGTATAGATATGCATGCACTTCGAAAATTTGATGAACCAAAAACGATAAACAGAAGAAAGATCGTGCCGAAAATGAATGTGATGGGGCCACTTTTTAAGGACAAAGCAGGTAAGATTAAGGAACTCCTTGAGAAGATAGACATAAAAGATGCAAAGAATATTTCCGTTACGTTGGATGGAAAAACAATAGACGTACCTGAGAATTGTTATGAAATAGTTGAAACAAAAGAAAAGGTAACTGGTGAAAAATTCATACCGCATGTAATTGAGCCTTCGTATGGTATTGACAGAGTAGTATACTTTCTTCTTGAACACAACTATACTGAGGTGAAGAAAAAGAGTGAAGAATACAGAATTTTAAAACTTACCTCTCAGATGGCACCTATTAAAGCAGGAGTGTTTCCTTTGATTGACGATAAAAAACTTGTTGATATTGCAAAAAAGATTGATAAAAATTTAAGAAATGCAGGCATTGCAACCTATTACGATGACAGCGGAACTATTGGAAGAAGATATGCACGAATGGATGAAATCGGAACGCCTTTTTGTATCACTGTTGATCATGATACATTAAAAGATAATACAGTGACTGTGCGAGATCGGGATACAACAAAACAACAAAGAAAAAAGACAGAAGAACTTGTAAAATTTTTAAAAAATAAATTTTTTACTTTAATATAGCTCAGTTGACCAAACTATACTTCATTATATATTCAGATATTTGGTGGGAAGAGATGCCTTTAATACGCATCACAAAAGTGATGGGAAAGTAAATTATGAATTATCAGATAACTTGTTTATTTCGTGGACGGGAGGCTTATGTATAGACACTAGGGATTTTTCGGGATGTCCACATATTTTCATCTAATGTATCATAGATGTCATCATCAGAGACACTTACCAGTTGTTTTTTATCGATAAGATGCCTTCTTGTTCCATTTGCCTCTCTTGAATATCTAAGGATTGTGTCTTTTCTGAGTCGCCAGTAATGCGTTCGCCATTCTCTACCATCATAAAGAGTGGTTACCTCTCTTTCGGTTGTAAGCATCCCTTCCTCTTCTAAGATGTAGAACAGCTGTCTGCCTTCAGTATCAAGTACGTTATCAATTACTCGGTCGTCGAATCCGAAGATATCCAAGACAAAACCAGCAGCTCTTTGTGCTTCATCGATGTCGATACCTATTCTATTTGCGATAGCTTTCGTTAGATTATCCAACGTTATAACATCCATAAAAAACTCCTCTTCGTTCTATATCTTTTTATTTTAAAGCCATAAGTTTTTTTTAAGTTTTTTCCCATTATATTTATTTTATTTGTTCTATTATATAAAACTTTCTACATATTTGGTCTCCAAGAATCTCCTCTAAGAATGGAAATTTTCGTTAGAAAGCAAAACCACCATCACATTTTTTATAGAGGGAACATGATTTAATCCCATTGGGATGGGATGCAGAATTGTCTTTACAAGATATGGGTAAAAAGATCCGTAAGAGTTTGAAATGGAGATATTGTGGTATTGTATCTAGACTTCTTACTTTCCATTTACCAGATGATCCAGTCTATTCAATAAAAGAAAGTCTTCAGTTGTTTGCAACAGCAGATATCAGAAACAGCTATGTAACCAGTGTTTCAAGAGATATGAGAGTAGCAGTTGTTTTTGGCTCTTACTAGAAATGCTACACATACTGTGAGAGCAATAGTGAAGTCAACAAACAGGATTGATCCGTTTATTTCCGTTTTACCTCGGGGTTCGAGGGTTCTTGCTGATGGAGAGTTTGATGTTGATACTAACTATTGGGCTGCTATTGAGAACGGTATAGATTTTCAGGTCAAACAGAGAAAAGGACATATACGTAAACCTGGTCGGAAAAAAGGACGGGAAAACTTTGATAAAAAGAAATACAGAAAACGGAAACTTGGAGAACGATTCTTCGGAAATCTAGAAAGTAGAAGACATCATTGTTATTACCGTAAGTCTGAGAATCGGCAGAAAGGTATGGTGCTGCTTGGATGTGAGCATAACATTATCGGATATTTCAAGAATAAAGCTTGGTGCGATCAGTTTGTCAAACTGAACACCTGAATCAGCTTCTTCAGTGTGAACAAGGATGCATCCTCATTAGCAGGAGCTATATTCACAATAGTAGAAATAATGGCCAATGGATGCTATTTGCCTAGAATTCTTTGAGACAGGATAAAATTTTTGCCCTTATTTGGTTGACTTTATATCGAAAATTCTTTTTGTTCACTTGAGCTATGCGGAATTATTGGATGGGTTCGTAAAAAAGTAAACAAGTAATGCTACATTAAATCAGGTTAGCTCAAAAGTTTTTAACAACTCTATCAACTATGGCAAGTGCTTCATCTATTTCTTCGGATGAAATTATGAGAGGTGGCCTGAATCGTATCGTCGTTGCACCACAGCCTAACACGACTAAATCCTCTGCATATAACTTATCTTTCAGTTCATCTCGCTTCTCAGGAGTAGAAAGATCAAACGCACACATTAGTCCACGTCCACGAGCATTTGATATTTTATCAGGATATTGCTGAGCAAGTTCTTCAAGACCCTCCAAGAGATGCTTTCCTTGCATCTCTGCGTTTTTTACAAGGTTTTCTTCATCGATTACTTCAAGATATTTCTGACAGCGAACCATATCAATAAGGTTTCCGCCCCAGGTAGAATTGAGTCTACTTGAAACAGTAAAAACGTTATCTTTTATTTCATCAACCCGTTTTCCAACCATAATTCCACAAACTTGTGTTTTCTTACCAAAAGCAATGATATCTGGTTGAAAATCAAAATGCTCATACGCCCACATTTTACCAGTGAGTCCAACACCTGTCTGTATTTCATCTAGTATAAACATCATCTCATGCTCGTCACAAAGCCTTCGCAGCTCTATAAAGAACTCTTTTCTGAAATGATTATCTCCACCTTCACCTTGTATTGGTTCAATAATAAGCGCAGCAATATCATCAGGATTGTCCGCAACAGCAGTTTCTATCTCAGAGACTGCTTGTTTTTCAAGTTCTTGCACATTTTCTAGGTTTTCTTTGTTGAGAGGAAAGGTAATTTTTGGGTTTGTAATACGCGGCCAAGCAAATTTTGTGAAATACTTAATTTTATTGAGATTAAATGTATTTGTCATCGACAGAGTATATCCTGTTCTCCCATGAAATGCCTCTTTGAAGTGGATAATTTGTGTTCCAAGGTTTTCACCTTTTCCGTTTTCCATGTTTTTTCTAATCTTCCAGTCAAATGCTGTTTTTAGGCCATTTTCTATAGCAAGTGCACCTCCACTAACAAAAAAGAGATGTTTGAAATTGCTTGGTACTGCATGTTTTGCAAAACTGTCAACAAATTCAGCCATTTCAACAGTATAAAGATCAGAGTTTGTAGGTTTGTTTACTGCAATTTCACCGAGTTTTTTGATGAATTCAGGCGTGGTAAGTTCTGGATGATTGCATCCAAGAGGTGCAGAAGCAAAAAATGAGAAACCATCAAGCATATATTTTCCAGTTCTTGAGTTATATATCCTGCAACCTTTACTTTTTTTTAAATCTAAAACCAAATCTAAACCATCTGCCAACATGTATTTGGCAAGTGTTTTGTGGACATTACTTGGTTCAATCGTCATGAAAGTCGTCCCCTTCAAAATTTAGTCTTTGGCTGTTAGAGCGGTATTCTTCATCCTTATAAAATGGTATCGGTATGTTTTTAATCGATATAATAAAATAAATTGTTGATGAGATTTTTTTCAAATTGACATTTTCACAGAATAAGTTTAAATACAATTAGTGATAAACTGTGACATGCTAATAGTAGAAATGGAGTAGATATATGTGGAGACGATAACTGAATCTGAAACAGATGAGAAATGTATATGCCCAAACTGCGGGGAGACAATGAAAAGATCACTTGATACATCAAGCCCCCTCTATGTTTGTCCTAAGTGCGGTTGTTCTATTGAGAAAACAGAGCAAAATCTTGATTCTGACATGACCTGCCCAAACTGCAATCAATTCATGGATGGCAGTGAATGTCCATATTGCGGCTACGATTTAGGATCAGACTTTGACTAAGAAAAAAATGAGAGGGGAGGAAAGGAGGAGAAATGGATGTATGCCCCTCTCTAACGGTTTTTTTAGGTGATTTATTCAAGAGTTACACTATTGATTTCACTAAGGGTGTTGAGATCGTTCATTTTCACCATGTTGTCTGAAATCGTGTAAAGGACATCCTCGATGTAGAGTGTTCTTTTTATGGAGTTACCATAGTCATAGTTATAATAGTAGATGGTCTCATCATCCTCTTGTTCCGATTGATCTTCATGATTGTGTGTTACTGTGCCTTTTAACTTGATACCGCCGCCTATGGATACATCAAAAACATATGCTGATTGCTTTGAGTAATCTCCCACAGGCATTACTAGAAGATTTTTTTCTTTATCAAAAAGAAATGCCTTGTGTTCATATAATGCGGAAGATTGAGTCCATCCCCAACCTGTTTCATCGTTTTCTATCTCATATTTTGATAGCTCAACTGGATTGCTCATATCACTCACATCGAAGAGAGATATTTTCACTTTTCCTCCATCTCTTCCAATACCTATGATGTGTGTCTCGTCATATGGATGGAGATATGTAGAGAATCCTGGGATTTTTAACTCACCTAATACTTCAGGGTTTGTTGGATCGCTGAGATCTATGACAAAGAATGGATCTATCTGCTTGAAAGTTACAAGGTAGCACTTATCTCCTATGAATCGGGTGGCATATATCTGTTCTCCAGAAGCAAGATCTTCTACGCTGCCTACAATATCCAGATCCATATCCAAAACGTACACATTATTCTGTGATTCTACATTACCAATATAACTTCTAATCATCCAACCTTGTGTCGTTGTAGAAACCCGTAAATACCCATCGTGCTCACTAAGAGAAAACTGATTGTTGACAAAACCGGGGACATCTCCTTGTGCCTCGTAGGTAATTTCACCGTCAGAAATAGATATCCTATGGATGATGGTTCGTTCTGTCCTGTGAATGATTTCTTTTGCAATTTTTTGTTTTTGTTCTTCATTCATATTTTTGGCATAGTTTTGAAGTATCCATTCTGTCACAGTTTTCTTCTGATAGTCTTCAAGATGAAGTGTATTAACGAGTTCAAGCTCTGATGTAATTGATTCAGGTAAAACTGGCATCAATACTTCATCGATAATCTCTTCAAGTATTTCATAATCATAGTACTGTGTTGAATATGTAACAAATATGTTATCTCTAGAGACGTACAAGGTTTGACCATTTCCGAGCAGAAATGTCTTCTCATTTATTTCTTGTTCATCATCATGGACGTGCACCGATAGAATATTCGTAAATGTATTGCTTTTCTCAGGTATATCAACATAGAAAATATCTGATATTGATACGTCTCGGGTTTCGCCATCTACCATTATTCTAGGGACAATAACCTGATCATCAGTCAAAAGGGTGCTGTAAGAATATTGAGTTGTAATAACATACACATAGTCACCTATTATCCTTGCACCAGAAAAACTACCACCGACAACAATATCCCTTATAATCTCAGGATTTTCCATATTCTCTAGATCAAATATTTTAACATAGGTGTCAGGAGAACTATACCATCGGGGAGATGGTATTTCATCGACAGGCAATATGTTTTTGTAGATAGGATATTCATAGGTGGTTGCAAAGACAACCAGTCGACTGCCGCTGATAAAGATATTATGGATATTTGTAGAATCATTAAACGTTATCTCACATTCAATAACTGCCTCTTCAGCAGGATATGCCCTCACAATAATAACCTTGTTGCCCGAGACAATATACAGGTAGGTGCCATCTGTCTTTACTATATCAGGTTCATCCACACCGGCAACCTGAACATTTGTCTGAGAGTAATCAACAACTTGACCGCCAGAACTATCAGCGGCTAAGTCTACGGCGTCCATGGAAAATTCAAATGATGTGGCAATGGGGACACCAAGGTTCCAATTATAGCGAGAAGATTGTTCAAAATTACTCCTTAGAAAATCAGTTAACTCGCTATATGAGGTGAAATTCCTTAATTCATAGATAATACCGTCAAAATCACCGCGTACCACTGGTTGTACGTTAACCGCATAGACAAAAGCCCCAAAGACTAAGATCCCTGCCAGCATAATTCCACTCAGTTGCAATCTTTTATTTTTCATATTATCACATCATTATTCATTTTACCTAAATTATATCCTTCTTAGCTTATATATGGTTGGAAAATGTTCGGAAATTTCCGAACAACTTTTCAAATGTAAAAAGAGAAAAACGAAGAGTTACTTCAGATAAAAAATTAAATAGGTTCAGTTTTCTCCTTAAATATGATGTTCATTTCTTCCAGTTCATCAAGAATCAAGTTATAGATTTCAGGAATTACAGGGATGTGAACTCCAGTGATATTGATTTTTCCTTCTAAAATCATTTTCACTGCAATTGCTGCAGGAAGTGCAACGGTACGTGAAACTGAAGAATCTCCATTCGGTATCCCATAATCAACTAATGTTGATGTGATATACTCCTTTTTTGAAGGGTATTCTGCAACAAATTCATGATGCATCACTACCATGTCCCGCTCTTCTGGTTTTAAAGACATCTTCTTCAGTGTTAAAACATTAAGATAATCAAGTGGATTATTCCTGTCGTCTGGTAGAGGTTCATCACTGAACAGACCAAGCCATTCCAATCGTTTGATAACTGCAGAATAAGACTTTAGACCAAGAAACCTTGCAACAGCTTGAGAAAGATCATCTTTGGATCCTGCACCAATGAGTTTTCTTGTCGAATCACCATATGTTTTCCCAGAAAATCCAGATACCGGTTTATCACCAAGCCAACCCAATGCCACGATTCTTCTCATTGTTTCACACCATCCAGTCATCCTGAAAGTGCCACGATACACTGTTATTGCGTCTTTAAGTCCATAAATTTGTTTGTATGGTACGGAATTTCTATTTGGATAATTCTCAAATGATCCAGCTCCTGGTACATCTTGTATTATATAGTTTTCAAAAAGCTGTTCACCAGGAATAGAAACCTCTTTACCATCTTCTAACCACTTTGCAGCATTACGAGAGGCAAGAAGAACTCCGCGAGGAGACCAGGAGAATTTGTATCCAAAGGGATTGTTGTTTGCTTCATGAGAAGGTAGAGCACCGGTTGTTGATCGGAAGCTAATAACCTTTCCACCATTTGTCTCAATGTCATGGATAATTCTCATCGCAGACATATGATCAATTCCTGGATCAAGACCGCATTCATTGAGAAGGAGAATCCTCGCATTTTTTGCTTGACCATCAAGCTTTTTCATCTCATCACTGACATACGAGGTGGTTACCAAATGTTTTTTATGTTTAATACACAGCTTTGCTACTTTAACGTGATAAGTATATGGAAGAAAACTAACTGTTACATCTGATTCTGAAATCAACTTTTCCAACTGTTTTTCATCAGAAACATTTAATGCCTCTGCCTCTCCTCGTTCATGGGAGTTAATTATTTTTTCAGCTTTACTGACTGTTCTGCTTGCCATTTTTACAAAATAGTCTGGTTGATCTAAAAGATATCTTACAAGTGGCCTAGAAACCATCCCTGCACCAAGAACCAATATTTTCTTCATATCTTTATCTTCCTAGAGTTGTAGAATCGTTGGAGCGAAAAGGATTTGCTTATAAATATTTATCTATATACCGATACTCTGGCGTAAGTTTTCCATGATATAAAACAACTGCTTTTTTTATAGGAAGTGACAATGTAAGATCATCAAAATCCTGGGTGAAATCTGCTTTTGCAATTTCCGATACAAAATCGTAAAGGGAGTTACTAAATTCATGTGATGATTCACGCGGTAGCTCACAAGGGAGGTTGTCAACTGCCATTATAACAACACCATCTCCGCTGCATCCATCTGTAATTGTGTCTGTTATAGGATCATAAACATAGACAGGATCATCAGGATCGGTTGACTTTTCAGTAATTTCAATTGCTCCGTTTATATCAACGCTTATGTCACCAATTACTTGTAACTTCAAATTCTCTTGATCGGTGTTTTTCAAAAATTCTTTGGTTACAAGCCGTGGATATTTTCCATCCCAATAAATACAGTTCATAAGAATTGTTAAATAAGGAACATATTTCTCAAAAACAGACTTGTATTTTTCTGGATGTTTGTAATAATCTTGAAGTTCAAAGGTATCATGTGGAGAAATCGGTTCCACCATATCTTCTTCTTTGAATACGACTTTGTAAATACAGTTGTCTGATGGATTATCAAAAATCATTTTAATTTTTTTAGGTGAAATCTCTTTTACAGGAAGGATGTCAAGAATCTCCTGTGCACCTTTTGAGACATTACCATATCCCGCAAATCCAACTATGACGGGCGTTAAAGATTTGGGAATTCCATCTTGTTCGATCTTTTTTCTAATATTTTTTAAATGTTCTTTGATTTCTGGGAGATGTTTTTTATAATTGATTGTTTGTTTGATTTCGTTAAATGGCGAATCAATACCTTTTGACTTCATTCGTTGTCCGAAAGCCCACAATGTATCAATCATACCTGCAAGGCCAGCAAACCGGCCAAAGAACACCAGACGGAAGCCTTTTTCATTTACGATTTTTTCATAATCAATTAAGTTACATTCTAGTTCCATCATTTTTTTGAGCATTGGCATGTTATATTTCTGACCTTTAATTGTGTGGGAGAAAAACACATACGTTTTTTTTGGTTCAAAGAAGTCTATTGGTATTTCTTTTACTGCAAAAATCGTTGGGCAACTTGAAAGATCTTCTTGTACAATGGTTCCAACATTACTATATTCATTGTCAGAATATACTCGTATTTTTGATGGTTGGATAATTGTTTCTATACCATATTTTTCTTTGAATTCTTTGACATGTTCTGGAATTAATGGAACACGTCGTTCCCATTCGTTTTTATCTTCTCTTCTGATACCTATCTTAGCTGCTATAAATATTCCCCTAAAAAGCTTCATCTTCTGAGATTTTAAATAGATTTTGAGGAATAGGCATTATTTGTATCGAAGAATAGCACCAATATGTCCAAGATTTACTATTTCTTCATCATCTGTAAATTCAATGTCAGCATCGGTTCTTTCTGCAAATTCTAAAATTTCCTCTAGTACATCTATCTCAGAAATAGGTTTCCCGCAGTGTGGACATTTTGTAACAGAACCTTCTTTTACCACCTGGCAATGCTCACAAATCCATCCCTTTATTTTGCAGTCTTTTTCAATGATGAGGAGTTCCACCTGTCCATTTTTCACTGCTTGGAGTGTATCTTCTACGCCATACGCTGCAAGACCGTCTTTAAGTATTTCTTCTTTGAGTTGCCGTACTGCCTCATGGCTTTTCATTTCTTCTTTTTCAGAGATAAGATGTATTGATTCTTTGAATAGTTCTTTTTCATCATCAATATCTATGTCAATAAAATCAACAATTCTTTCTGCAAGATGTTTCGGAAGCATGTCTCTAAACTGTAACTTAGCCTGACCCGGACCAGCGAGAACAATCCTCTTATCTGCTATTTTTTCAAGTGCTTCCTCAACTTCTGAAAAGAAAGCATGGATTGCTCCTTTTCTCAGTCTTTGAAACCGTGCTTGGGAGCACCCGCCTTTCTTATGTCTATTCATAATATCTTTTGAAAGACTTTTTTGTTGTTCCAAACTGCCAAGAGAAACTGAAAATATTTTTGCATAGTTTGAATTGAGAAGCACAAGTGTAAAGGATTCCCATTCATCCTGAATTCTTGCAAGGGGCCGTATGTAGGGTGAGGAATCAACAACAAGGGAATCATGTACTTCCATCGGCAATGAAACTGATGTAAAAAAGTTATGTTTGCGAGATGCAAATATTGCAAGGTTATCGCCTGAATGTTTCTTTACGAACTCTTTGATTTCTACCATTGTTTCTGTAAAATTTTTTTGTTCTTCTCCTGTAAGAAGTTTCGTACATGCGTTTTCTCTTCTTTCTAAAAATTTTTCGTCTAATGCGTCTTTATTTAAATACAGAGTAACATAAGTATTTTGACTGTCATTGTCATAAATCTCTGAGAGTTCTATAATTGTTTCATTTAAATTGTTTTTCATGTGCTCATTTCCTGCATTATTAGTTATTTTTTGACCCTTTATTTTCCTAAACTCCCAACAGCAAGTATTTGATAAAATAATATTGTTTTGCTATTGGATTCTGATTTTGTCATAAACCATTTTGAACAATAGCTACATGATATATAAAAGATGTTTAGCCATATTTCCTAAATTCCTGCAAAATTAAGCGTATACTTGTTTCAATTTTGATTTTCTGAGCAATTTAGTCTTTTGAAGTGGGATATATGTATGTGTAGAAAGTGTAGTTAAGTTAGAAATAACTATATTACAGTAAAAAAGAAAGAATGTCTTCTGCGCTGCTCTAGTATAACTTGCCTTCTAACAGTGAGTATATCTGAGGGAAATATTTTTCTAATAATTCAAAGAGGAACGTTAACAACAGAAAGTTATAATATATCGGCATTTTAACAGGTAGCGGATCTGACCAGTCACTTTCAGCTCTGTGTTCATCTCTGGCTTTTACTTTCACCTGATATATACCAATCTTTGACCATATGTGTGAAGCTTCTACTTCTTCATCAGATTCATAGGGGCCAAGCCATTCGCTAAAGGTACCGTCTCCAAAATCCCACTTATAATGGAGTTTGTCCCCATCTCTATCAGTAGTAGTACTCTTCAAGGTATATTCCTTTCCGATCTTTCCTGCTTTTAACCCTGAAGGCCTTGTTGGTTTAGCAGGAGCATGATTGCCATCGTTGTAAAAAGTAAGAGCTGGATCGCCAAACAGATTTAACTGATAGTAACACCATCTCATACAGGGTGCATTAATACGGTGAAGGACATCTTCTTTGGAATCCTGATTTGCCTTACCTATTTCAGGAATGTTTTCGCCAAATACTGCATCCCAGAACTGTCGATGGTACCGTTGCGAAGCGCCATCGGTACTTCCTACAACGCCCCAACCATACCGGGCATTCATAATGACAGCAAACGCAGCATTATCTGTCTTCACAGTATAATGCTCTGCAATACAATCACCATTGTCAAAACCACCTGCCATACATCCCTGAGAATAGATAAAACAAGGGTTATCGTTCGTAAGAGTTGGAACATCATCGTTCCCCATCTTCATATTGTATTCATAGGATGAGTGTCCCAGATGATTTATGATGCGTGCTCCATTGTTTATTCTACTTTTTATTTCTGATTTTGGCAAACTGTGACCTGGCCAATCACGATCATACAAAGTATCAATAGTATATTGAGTTGAAGAAATACCAACTGTGGCATACATATTTGTATTTGATCCATCAATGAGTTCATCCATGTAATCCCCGCTCCAAGTATCTGGATCAGACCATAAGTGCTCACCAACCATCAAAACCTGCCCATCAGAATACCCGCCCGAGTCAAGGTATGCTAGGGTTTTGTCAACAAAGTAACCAACCTCACTTGTACTGCCGACACAGGCTCTACCAACATATACCTCTGCAACTAAATCTACATCTTCACCATCCTCGCCATCATCAGGTTCACCCCATAGTTCATCTTCATCGTAATTATAGGTACCATCTAAACAGGCGTAAAAGAGATCAGATGGCATAACGGTTGTATCTCCTCCACTCCATGCCCTCACCCAAAGACCTTGCACAGGGACGATATCCTCATCTCCACCTATTAGAACGTACTCAATTCCAGTGTCTACATATTCATCTCGAATAAAATCTCGAATATCATCTGGCGTAACAGTACCTGGGAAACGGGAGATGTCACTCAGGGTTTTAATCTCCGTTGCAACACCACGAGCTTCATGTGCATTTTTCAGAGGTTCAAAACCTTGTTCAAATTCATCAGTTGTAAGTATCAAAAGATCATAATCACCAAAAGAAGCAGGTCTAGTTGTATCTCCCATATACGACTTAACATCTAAAGGATTATCAACCTTCTTTGTTACCTCAGTTTCATCTTTCTCTAGATTTCGGAACAAGGGATTTATCTGACCGGTTTCAACAGTTTTTACGGAAACAGTCATGTCTTTAAAGTAAAAGAGTTCTCCAGAATTGGGAATATATTGAACAGGATATATCGTTAAAACAAGAATTTCGTAGCCCCGAAAACTATACGTTCCGATTTCAGTAAACAATGTGTTTGGAAAAGCCTCTTTTGAAGTATATACTAATTCATCCTGAACAGGAGAGGATGATGAATGAATGTCTGATAATATCACAGGCTCCCTAACAGGTTCAACATTGAAATCTGAACCTATGAATACTTTTTCACCAGGAACAACTTCGATGTCTGCCACATCGGTTCCATGAGGTAGAAGTAGATGTACTCCATAGGCAGGTAGATTTGGTTCTCCAGGACTGCCATACCCCAGAGAATCTGGAATTATTATTTGATCATAAACAGTATTATCCATTGTCACCTGATTCACATATGGCGTTTCAAATGAATATGTTTTGATAATTTGACTCTCGTTATTTCTGCTTTCAGCAACGGCAAAAATAGAACATGTTGCCAATAGCAAGAAAGTAGTAACAAATATGACCTTAAAATAATGTATAATGGTTTTATTTTTATTGTTATTCATATTTTCTCCCTGAATTTTAATTGACACATGTTAGTTTGAAATTTCGTCTTCCAATAGATATTATATAGCCACCTATATAAATATGTTGATATTTTATGGTAAAAGTTTAAATAATATAAAATACAACATATAATATATAAATGTTGAAAATAAAATATTTGGTAAACAGAAAAAAAACCATGCAATGTAACTGCATAACTACGATGTCTTTGTTTAACTCACATGCAATCTTATATTTATTATTCTTATAAAATAAAATCAAACGAGGCAACCTCAATGAAAGAAAACGAAAACATTTCAATTAAAGAAGCAATGGACGAACTCTTAGAAACAAATATTTTTAAGAAAGTGGCAAAAAGAAACGACAGGGATTTCGCTCAAAAACTTGCGATGTGGCTTGTTAGATACATCTTAGTTATCTCCTCTATGAATGAATCTTTAAAAATAAACCTAGAAGTAGTTTTACTAAAGCTACATGGAGAAAAATTCAGAAAAATCCTAGAAGTTACAAATAAAACCTTTAATGTTGCTCATGAGGATTCAGATAAATACAACAAATACATCTGGTAAAAAGGAGAAAAACTCTCCATTTGATAATAGGATTTAAAAAAAATAAAGAAAATGGTTGAGAGACTTTGTTTTTGCTCTCAAAACCTATATTTTTATCTAGAAATTGTGGTGTTGCTTCCAATATTTCTTTAAATCATCCAAAGTTTTGTCTAAGCAAATGGTATCTTTTACATCGGTTATATAGTTCGTTGGTAATGGCATTAATGTATTATGTGGTACTTTCCAGGTATCACATATGAATGGATCTACCAAAACTCCGTAGTTCTTGTATGTCCCATCACTTTCCACCCAAGTATAGAATGTTCCAACTCGAGAATAGTCCTTGTCATAAATAGGCATGTCAATTAACTTATCTGTTGGATAGGTAGTATGACCACAAGGAACTGTCTTATTCCAGAAACGCCCTAACTCCTCAATTGTTTTGTTCAGAGTTACACGTTCACTTATTTCTCTTATGTAATCACTATATATTGGTATCAGTTTGGCTGTTCCTCTAAACCAAGTATCCCGTGTATTTTCATTAGGTCTTATACCAAAAAAATGACCCGGGTATTCATTGTTCCAACTATTCCAGGCTTTATCTATTGTACCTATAGTGTTTCCATTTGTGTCAAAAACTTCCTTTCCTACTAACTCATGTGGGTTGTTTACGTTCATTATACATCTCTCCTCAAATTTTGTACCCCTATCTACCAGGTCATATATAAAACTTATTGAACTTATCAGAGATGAGGGGATTTTTGGATGGCGAGTGATGCAAAATCTATGCCAACAGATGTTTTGGTGAATACTTATCACTCGGTATCCAAGATTCTCCGTTTTGACATTTTGACACGTAAGATTTATATGCAATTAGTGGCAAAGTATAACATGATGTATTGTGACAAAATTAGTTGAATTGGTTTGGGAGGCTTTGGATGATAGTCCCTGTGTAAGGAAGGACATGAGCCGTGGTTTGATGAACACCAGAGCACTTGCCAGATATATAATCAGAGAGAGGAAGATCGATGCCTCATTAGATGCAGTTATAAGCGCAATAAGACGGTATGAGCTTGGTCGTTGTGATAGGATATTTGAAGATGCGCATAGGATGATGGCTCAGATTGTTGCTATATCTACAAAGAGCCCGTTGGCAAATATCTCTCTTACCAGAGATACTGAAATTCAAAAATTGTTACCGCAGCTTTTTTCTGTTATACATTATGATCAGGGGGCTGTTTTGAGGGTCATTCAAACGGATGAATCCATAAAAATTCTTCTGGATGAGAAAAATCTGGCTGAGATTAACGTCCATATGCATCCAGATGCCAAATACGCACCTGGGGTTATAGCGATTACGTCAAATGAACTAGCGATAAATGGGATCAATATCCTGGAAGCTATGAGTTGTATTTCAGAATTGCTATGGTTCGTAGAAGAAAAAGACCTTCTCAAGGCATACAATATACTTAATCGACTTTGGCAGATAAACCAAAAACTCTATCATAAGGATGATCAAGCTACCTAACGTTTTCAGGCTATCTCAAGGACAAAAGAAGGTATTTGAAAAAAACTCAACTGCTTCAAGCAGTTGAACAGGGGAAGGTAAAACCCCTCTTGATTAGAAGGAGAAAAGATTGAAAATGAAAATACCATCTGAAATACGAGTAACATTGGGCCAGAAATTCAAAAAGTACGTCCTTGTCAACTTTTGGGAAAACGATGGTGTTTATTATCTTTGCATTTATTCAAAAAAACACTTTTATTTTTGCAGAGGTCATGTTAATCATGTATATCCTTGTAGTTCCGCATTTATCAAAATCGATAAGGTAACTACCTTGGCAGAAATTAAAAAGGAAATAAGAAGATGAAAGAAGAAATGAAAAAAGAAGTTTTGGAATGGTATGAAAACAAAGAGGATACGTTATTTGTCATAGTTATCTTAGTTATGTTAAACCGTAACTTTGTACATTTTAAGTAATATGGATATTCAACTTCTCATTTATAAGACGTGTTTTTTTAGGGATTTCAGAAGTTATCCATTTTTCTTGTATTTTTAGCTTATGGATTCGTGAGAGATGAA
>Ga0209979_1001429_pt1 | contig 26218 bp, 22 predicted proteins | sample AnhtaG_FD_183114 | JGI IMG/M metagenome (GOLD analysis project Ga0209979, IMG submission 183114) | Deep subsurface microbial communities from Anholt, Denmark to uncover new lineages of life (NeLLi) - Anholt_01485 metaG (SPAdes) (version 2) | ecosystem: Environmental > Aquatic > Marine > Oceanic...
GCGCCCTCAGTAGTAAAGCTCCAAACGCCGCCTTTATACGTTGCGACGGCATCAAACTCATCGACCCGCCAGTAGTAAGTCTTACTCAATTTAAGTGGGCCGGGAGTATAGGTTGTGATTCCCTGGGCAACACCCTCAGTGGCATTATTCACATCATCAAAATTCTCGCCGAAGTAAACGGTGTGCAATTTCGCACCGAAACCTCCCGTCCAGCTAAGCTCCACATCCGGGTCTACAGACTCGGCACCATCAGCCGGGTCTGGATTGTATGCAGTCTTGGGGGCAATCGCAAAGCTCCAGACTTTACCTTTCCATGGACTATTTGGGTCAAGGTCATTGACCTCATCGATCCTCCAGTAGTATGTTGTGCCGGGGACCAGCCCGTCCGGAACTGGAAACCCGGGGAAGCCAATAAGAAGAGAGGCGACGGCCTGGTTGCCGATGAACGTCTCGGGCGTGCCGTCATTGACATCATCGAAATTGTCGCCCAGATAGACATCGTGCGAGACCGCAGTTGGTCCCGGCACCCATTCAAGGTTCGCCCATATATCCGTAAGCATGACACCGTCGGCCGGCTCCGGACGCCGAGCGAGCACGTTGCCGCCACTGATTGCAACGTCGGAGAGAAACATATGCCCATATCCGAGACTCTGGTCATGAGCTATACGACCAGTCCAGGTCATCTGAAGTTCTCTATCACCATTGTCGGTGTCATCGAATACAGGGTGGAATCCGATGGTGTTGCCTACTGAAAAGTCTAATGAAAGCATTTGTCCGTATTCGATAGAGGCTTCGCAGATGTATCCATCGGCAGTTTCAGAGGAGGCTATCTGTAGGTAATCAGGCTCGCTCGCACCAGAACCGTCCATGTTGCACCAGTTCCATCTCTGATCATTGGCATTAAAGCCGTACTGGTAATGTTCACTGCAATCTGCAACGGCGTTTGTCGTGGAGAAAAATACTTCTATACAGTCGGCATTCCAGATACTGTCGCCGGTTTTATTCATGGATAACTTATCGTCTTTCATCACCACTGCGATGTAGATGTTCTCATCATCCCATAGCAGATAGAACTCTCCGCTACTGTCCTCAGGGCTGTCCCAATTAGCCTTGTCACTACTGTCATCACTCAATTGCTCTTGCGTATCAAGAACTGCTGGGGTCATAGCTCCAAGATTCCAGTCGCTCAGATCTCCGTCAATTGCATAAGGAGTACCCCTGAGACAGTCTATCACCAGTGGTTCTCCAGTGGTTGGGTGTACTGCAGGTGGGTCCGCAATCGCCAAACTCAAGCTGAGCAAAGTGAAAATTCCCATGAAAAGGCATTTCTTAGCTAACATTTTATTCCTCCTAATAATAGTTTTGGTGTAGCAATGAATCATCGAGAGAAACAGAGCTGATGTCCATGCTTTTTATAAAACAATACTAACGTATTCATCGCAATACCGAATTAGCAAGGTGATTACACATCTCAAATAAAAACACAAGAAAAAACCTAAACTTATGGAGTCTTGATAGCACCCCAAGTCATTGCCAGTTTTCCAGTAACCTCCAGACTTCCGATCTTCTTGATCCATGGGCAAAGTCTCGTTATACCCTCGGTGATACACTTTGGTCAGGGGGGACGAGCCACCGGGCTCGGCCATGAGGTGGTTTGGGAATCAGGGACGTACAATTACACGCCTCCTATCCATTTAACAGATATCATCCGGGATTTCCCATATACACTTCACTGAACCACTCCTGCACACTTCAAGTCCCATAATACCGTAATTTTATCACAATGCCAACAATATTCCGGCCGCCCCAGCGAGTTTTTTCGCAAAAAACGCCAAAAAAGTTGAACACTTACGTCGAGAAGCCACCTTTTCCTACTATTTTGGCGCACCGCCGCTGTTCCCCTCCATTCCAGAACGCGATTTTCAGCAGATCCACACATCATCCCGGCCTCGCAGGTATTGTCAAAAAACGCAACCGCCGGATTCGGGCAAGGATTTCCCGAAAGAGCGTCTGCGGCACAGCCACTTCCGCCATCTGAAATATCACGTAACGGGAATGGCTGCATCCGGGCTGCGGATGAGCACGTCTGCCTCTTGAGCTGAGACCTTGCTAACCAGACTCAGCAACAAAACAAAAGAAACGAGATAAATCAATTTCTTAGACATAATAATCCTCCTTAAAAAATTTAATATAGGTTATTAATTGGAATGTAAAAACTTCGCCGAAAAGCACAAAGTTTCCACCACAATTCTGTGTCTTACATAATAACTCCTCTGTTCTATCAAGAAACTGCGCAAATCCCACAGGGCGAAAGCCAAAATCCACAGATACCCGTCCACGCGCCCAGGTCTGATTAACCTTATTTGTACCAAATTAGCCACCTTCCCGTCAAGGAAAATCTCTGGATTATCCGACTGCGGCTCGGGCCTTCGCCGAGACGAGTGAACGGACATGTATTCTTGATAAGATTATGCAGAAATGCGGAAAGGGCAAGGTCACATCGCGCATTCGGGGCAGCTTCTCCAACTTATGGGAGACGTTTTTAATAAAAGGCAGTTAAGTGTGATTCAGCCCAATTCGGCTAAACCGCCCTGTCTGTAAATAGCGGTTAAAAGTTACGGAAGGGCCTTCGCGGCTCGGCCTCGGCCATAAGTTTTTTCCACGCCTCAAAGCGGGCCTTGACTGTAGCCAGCACCTCCGGCTTTTGCCTGGAAAGGTCGTTCTGCTCGCCGATATCTTTGGAAAGGTCGAAGAGGCCCGAACCGCGTGACGATTCAACCCATTTCCAGTTGCCAACCCGTGCCGCCTTGTTACTGCGGCGCTGCCAGAACATCTCCCTGCGAGGCGATTTTTTGCTGCCAGCCAGCACTGCCGTCATATCGAAGCCATCGAGTGTTACGCCTTTGGGCGGGCCGAGACCTGCAGCACTGCTGAGCATTGGGAAAATCTCCATAGAGGTTAGGAATTCGCTGCAGACGGTCCCAGCCGGGAGCACGCCCGGCCAGCGGCAAATGGCCGGCACGCGGATTCCGCCCTCGAACATATCGCCTTTGTTGCCGCGCAGCGGGCCGTTATCTGCGGTGCCGGAGCCGCCGTTGTCGGAGAAAAAGATTACGATGGTGTTGTCCGCCAGGCCAAGCTCCTCCAGTGTATCAAGCATCCGGCCAATAGCCTCGTCCATATAGGTGACAGCGGCCATATACCGCATACGTTTTGCCCTTTTTGTGTTGGAGTCTTTCGGGTCATACTCGCCATAGTGCTTGCGTATGTATTCAAGCGGTGCCTGCACGCCGGGCCGTGGACGATTGAGGTTTGAGCCGCCATGTGGCGCGTTAAACGGCATATAGCAGAACAAGGATTTGTCTTTATGCTTGTTAATGAAACGCAGTGCCTCTCGCCGGAAAAGGTCGGTGGCGTAGATACCTTTGTCCTCGGTGTTCAGCTTGTTGCCTCGCCGCATTGAGTGTACTCCGTATCGCTCGTGGGTCCAGTAGTCGATACCGGTGTTGGTGAAACCGTAGAACTCATCGAATCCTCGCTGGAGTGGCAGAAAGCGGTGCAGTTGTCCGAGGTCCCACTTGCCGAAGATGCCGCTGGTATAGCCGGCTTTTTTCAGCGCGCGGGGAATCAGCACCTCGCGGGTGTCCATCCCCAATATCATCTCGGGCGAGACGGCGTATTCGTCCGGGGTATAAAGGTGGTCAAAATCGACCAGGTAATTGCGGTACATATCGTAGGTGCCGTTGCGCTGCGGGTATCGGCCGGTGAGTAAACTGCCGCGTGAAGGCGTGCAGGCCGGCCAGGTAACATAGAAGTTTGTCAGCCGGACCCCGCCGGCAGCCAGACGGTCAAGGTTGGGCGTCTTCACTTCGCTGCTTCCATAGCAGCCGAGGTCATGGTAACCCTGGTCATCGGAGACGATGAGTAATATGTTGGGAGGCTTGTTACCCGCAGGTTTCTTAGCGAAAGCACTGTGTTCTGCGGTCTCGCTGCTCGTACATCCCGGAATGGTCAGCGCTGCCGCACTTAGACCTGTTATCTTTATAAAATCACGTCGATTGAATGATATCTCCGGCATAGTTACTACCTTTCAAATACTTTTACCCGACACGCCTGTCAGTCGAAGACCCCTTCCAACAAGGGGAAGCGTGTGTTTCCGCATTCCCTTTTAACACTTTTAGAAACACGCTTCTGCCTTCCAGTTTCACTATCATATCAAAATCTTCTTTGATTTGCAGCCTTAATACAGATATAGTGAAATCGACTTATTGCTCGGCTTGCCCCCGCCAGCCACAAGCGGGGGGCTTGGGTGCGGTGAAGATGGGACGGAAAACAATTCCTGAGGCGAACGTATGAAGCGTTATAGATGGTTTGCATTGATACCAGTGATTGCGGTGATTTCTCTTTTGGTGCTGGGTTACTATCTGGATGCCGAAATAATTAAAATGTTAGGGATTATATGTGCAGTAATTGTGTTGATAATCCTTTGTTGAGCTAATAACCCGGCCGCTATATGTACGTCTTCGAGTTTTACAGAAGTTAAATCTACTTATAGAATCCTACAAGACACCAATCAGCTTTCAATTTAAAGCGCCTCAGAGGCCATTTAACGACTAACCCGTCTTGAGGGGTATCTGGCAATATCTGACTTAAAAATCAGCGAATAACTTGCATTACCACAACTGTTTGTGATATAATTACGGCAGATAAACTCAGCAGTGGAGTGCATCAGATTAAGTTTGAAGTGTCGGTTTAGAAAAACCTTATCCCAAAAAGGAGAACCATCATGTTCGAACGAAAAGCATTTACCTTAATAGAGCTTTTGGTGGTTATAGCTATTATCGCGTTATTGATGGCAATATTGATGCCGGCACTGGCGCGCGTCAAGGAACAGGCCAGAACAGTTGGCTGCCTGGCAAACCTCAGACAGTGGAACTTTGTCAGCGCAATGTATACCGAAGACAACGATGGTAAATTCTGGTCCGGCTATGGTTCTACTGGTTATTGGTGGCCGTGGCAATTAGAACATCGGCTTTTAGATTGGAAGATGAATAAAACCTGGTTCTGTCCCACTGCGAAAAAACCAATAATTGACGAAAATGGCGTCCAGATACCCACGTTCAATATCTTTAACGCCTGGGGCATTTTCTGGGGGAACCACGGAGGACGCGACGCGCCTCCAAACGGCGTGGCCGGAAGCTATAGCATCAACGGCTATGTTCTTACTATACCTACCGATTCTGCATTTTACGGAGGCAAGCCCGCCAGTGACGGCTGGAGGACACCCAGCGTTGCCGGCGCAAGCAATGTGCCACTATTCGTAGATGCCCTCCGCTTCGACCTGTGGCCGTTAGAAACCGAATTGCCTGCTGAGTACGAATTCGCGGCCTGGTCCAGCAATGAGATGGCCCGATGCTGTATTAACCGACACGTGGGCTTTGTGAGCTGTTCTTTCCTGGATTACTCTGCCAGAAAGGTTGGGCTTAAGGAGTTGTGGACGCTAAAGTGGCACAAGTCATTTAACACGTCGGGCCCTTACACATTGGCTGGCGGTGTCCAGGCCAACGACTGGCCGGAGTGGATGATAAGCTTTAAGGACTACTGAAAAGCTGTTTTACGCTCGTAGAATCGGCGACCTTGCCCCCGACCCTACCTCAGATACGCTTCGGCTTGAGTTTGGCCATTACCAGCTAACAAAATCTCACAGAACGCCCATCCGCTTTCAATTTAAATCGCTCGTTAGGCCATTTAAATAAACGGCGAACTCGTCTTGAGTTGGTTGGCCCCGATGGTAGACATAAATGGGAAAGCAAAATCGAGATTTTGAGACATTTGTCACATAGGCGTTATTGAATTCTTGAGCTAAAAGCTGTATGTTGCGAATAGTTTGAACCATCAACACTCCCCCCGGCTCGGCTTGGGTACGGTGAGGGTGAGGATCAAGGGCTGACGGCCCATAGTGGTCTCAGATGATATTTATCTGCTGGAAGATGTCCTATTCCATTCCGTATTTCTCTTACCTCTCTTTCGAGTTTCCTGTATTCCTGGCTTGCCTGATTTAGGCTTCGAGTGAGAGCCACCTTTTTTCGGAGTGCCCCCTTTCATTAGAAACAGGGCTTTAACACATGCCGCTTTGGTGGTGCGGTCACGATGCTTCAGCCCTTGCTCAAGAACCTCCGAAGCCATTTTCTTCATCCTGCCCTTCATACTCCTCAGTCCGTACGCTGCTGCTTTCTTGGTTGTCCTTGAGTAGTTGCCAAGTAATGTCTCCGTGAGGATAGCCAAACCATCTTCCTGCATCCACGACAGATTGAAAGCTGCCAGCCTGGCAGTTGAAATATCACTTGAGCACAACTTCCGTGTTAGCTGCCTCAGAAGCTCGATAGATGCTTCGTCTTTTTCCTGTCCGGAGGATTTTTGTTCTTGGAACTTCATAGAGTCTCCTTCAAATGGAGGCAAGTATAATTTAATACCCCTAATTACGCCAGTTAAAAAAGTAGGTTCGAATCAGTTATCCGAATTAAGCGTATAATATCATCGCCTAATTCTACGACGGCGGAAATTGCGTGAAGGGCGTCTGTGCGACGTATCGCATGTCTCTTAGTCCGGCTAGGATTCGGGGCTTTAGGTCGAGGTCTGTAAACTTCATTTTTCTTCGTTTTTCGCAAGAATAACCAATCCGGAATTTCACATATACAACACTTAGCAACCCTGCTAAGCCTTTCGGTTTCATTAGATTACCAAATCCATCTTAAAATTGCTACGGGCTTGTTTATAAACCACTCTGCTTGACAAATCACAAGTGATAGAGCACTATAATATCAAAATATTCTTTGATTTGCAGCCTTAAAACAGATATAGCGAAATCGACTTATTGCTCGGCTTGGGTGCGGTGATGGTGAGAAGGAACAAGCTTTATTATGGTGGGTTTTTGTAATCTTGAGTGTTCTGCTCAGGATTGCGTGACTTCAATCATCGCTCGATATATTTTCTGCACTTGTTGTCAGGGGAACCACAAAATTAACCGGTCGATGTTTTCTTGCACCCAGTCGTTTTGCTCATCGCTATAACCGTAGCTGTTCAGATCCTTCAAATCATCCTCTGTCAGCGGGCCACAGCTACCGACTAACCTGCCATCTGACCACTGCTCGATAGCGTAAATATCACATGTTTCAACGTGCAGACGAAAGTGTTTAATCGTTTTCATCTGCGTATAATCCTTCTGCAATTCTGTAAAGTTGCACTCTCCTTCAGCATCATAGGCCCTTCCCCGATTGCAGCAGGCTTCAGCATACCCCGGGTCTATCTCAGCGGCCTTTGTTAATTCTGAAATGATCCGGTCACATTGGTCTTCAGCGCTCTTGTTCAAGTCTGAAACGAGCTTTTTTAAGTCTGAAATGATTTGGTCATATTGGTCTTCAACTCCGTAGTCAAGCTCTTGATCATCGTAGGCCGTGGCGAACTCTGAAGTTGTCTGGTCATATTCACTTTTATCAACTGACTTCGACCCCGGATGGAATAGTGTCGCAAAGGACCCCATCGTTACTCCTCTCTTCTCACTAAGATTTACCATTTAGAACGTTTAGGTATTCCGCTGAGCCTCTCTATTTTGTAAAAGTAATCAAGCTGACTGATGAATACAACTATCCTGCTGTGCTTTCCCTGAAATTCAATCTTCAACTTTCAGTCAAAATTGACTCTAAGAGCATCGCTGCGTCTTTCACCCATATCTTTCTTCCACGAGTTTTGGGTAACTGGGGCGGCAAGAGTAAAAAGCTGCTCTTTTCGTTCTAATTTGTGCTAAAATCCTCCGACCCTCCCTCTGATACCCTTCGGCTTGGGTTTGGCCATTTTAGCCGGCTAAAATACCTCTCACAACCGTCTTAGTTGTTTCGTCTATACACTTCTACAACTTTAGTCAGATAGCCCAATTGCCCGATTATCGCCCTTGGAAAGTCCGGAAAAACGCCCATTTCAGGTTTCTGCCTTTCCCACGAAGTCTCTTCTCTCGCCCGTGTGCGGGAAACAATAAGCAAGTCGTCAAAAACAACCAAATAATTGAATTTAAAAGCGCCTCACAGTCCATTTTAATGGCGAACTCGTCCTGATGGGTATCATAAAAAAATACTCGACTAAGAAATCAATCAATTGCTTGCATCACCACGACCGTTTGTGTTATAATCATGGCAGATAAGCTCAATTGCAAAGTGAATCAGACTGACAATGAAGTGTTGGTTTGAAAAGACCTCTTCAGAAGAGAAAAGAGAAATCTGTTATGCGCAGAGGAAACGCTTTTACGCTAATAGAACTTTTGGTGGTCATCGCCATTATCGCGCTCTTGATGGCTATCCTGATGCCTTCGTTGCAGAAAGCCAGACATCAGGCTCGTCGAACCGCCTGTGCCGCCCACTTGAAGTCCTGTGGGTATGCCGGCGTCCTCTACTCCGATGACAATGAGGGTCAGTTTCCGTATTGTCATATGGAAGTCTCGCCGGGGTCCGGCAGCTACGCCGTCTGGGTAAGCGGTCGTCAAAACGACCCTGAAACCAAGGGCTACATGGCTCACGGTCTCCTTTTCTATCACCAACTGATAAAGGAGCCGAAGCTGTTCTATTGTCCTGGCAATAACAACCCAACTCTTCAATATGCAAAGCTTCCACCGAATCCTTCCAATAGGGGCGGGGGATGGCCGAGAGGTTCTATTCCCGAAGATTTGGGTCCTAATCAGTCGTGGGTCCAGACGACTTATCACTACCGGTCCCTGTGGGATGAAAAGAAATGGCGGGCTGTGAACTCCTTCAAAGACAGTGGCGGCATGGCGTTTATGGCGGATATGTTTTCTGACCCGAGCCGTGGCGTCCAATACCATCATCAGAATGGGTACAATGTTGCCTATGTGGACGGACACAGCGAATTCTTGAAGGACCTGGAACACGAGATACAAGAATTCGGAGGGGGGACAACGTATCACGTGGACCACAGCCGTCAGGAGTATGTCTGGAAGAGGTTCTTCGACAAGCTCGTCAAGTATAAGCCACATCAAGAGTACTAAGTCCGCTGTCCCGGACACAGAGTCAAAATCAGATTGGTTGGGTGAGAGAATAAGGGCATGCGAGAATTAATATATTATCTTAGTCCCCAAGCCCCTGCGGGTTCTCGCTTGTCCTCTCCCTCCGCACCGCGGGGGCTTTTTTTTTGTGACTGAAAAGCGGCTTTCCGGAGACGCAGAACACTGTAAATTGTCTGTTCGGTTTGAGTGGGGTGATGGGGATGAGAAACAAGATTGAATATTCAGGACAGACTTGATATACTATCGATAATCAGGTTCAGCGGCTTAGCTGAGCAGGGATATGCATGTTTATATGGGAAATACCAGTATAAACAATTTGCAGGAAGCAGGCTGCCATGCGAATTATAAGAGGCTTTACACTCATCGAGCTTCTCGTTGTCATCTCCATAATCGCACTGCTGATGGCGATATTGATGCCGGCCCTGATGAAAGCAAAGGAACACGGCAAACGGATGGTTTGCAGCAACAACGTCAGGACACTGGGGCTGGCCAATACCATGTATGCTGATGAAGCAGATGGCTGGTATGTTCCAGTTATGGACAGAACACTGGGTGACAATCGCTATTGGCCCGGCAACCAGCTTTTTAGAGACCTGGTGGGTTATAAAGGCATGAAGGGCGATGCCGCCCCCGGCTGGCACGCACCCAAGGAGTTTCTTTGTCCAAGCGACGTGATTTCGACTAAGGAAAGACGCGATTCCCAGTGGGACTCCTGGCTCAGTTACGGCTACAACCTGACGGACTGGTACTTTTCAGACTGGTTTGGCATCGGCTATGCCGGACATAGGAACACTACAGTTCACAGTCCTTCCGGAGAACTTATATTCACGGAGAGCAATGATTGGTGGCTTTGGTGGTGGGGAGCCAATTACAAAGATGGATGGGATGTTCTTGGCCAGGATACAATTACACCTTATAAACAGGTCGGCACTGACGGCCCAACACTGTATCGTCACAGTGAGGGGGTCAACATAGCCTTTTACGATGGGCATGTTGCGTATATGAAAAAAGAAAAGGTTTTCATTAAAGATGCATGGGATGCGGGTACGCCAGGGATGTGGTCGGTCTTCAAGGATTACCCGCCGACACAGGCTGAGCAAAGTCAACTGCCAAAACCTTAACAGCGTTTTTGCGAAGAGCTCTTTGCCTGATTTCGCCACCAAAATCCGCTATTAGAATATCTGCATTAAAATAATTCCTGTGTATGCATTCGTTTCGAAAATGCCCCCCCTGGTGAGGCTTTTTTTGCGCCGGATTTGATTTTGACGGATGGATCAGATGTCTTTATAGAAGCTCGGAAATTTGCTGCCGATAGGTTGAATTACCTTGACGGAGTGTGTTATAATTAGGGCAGATAAGCATACAAGCGAAACTCATTATTTCTCTTTGAAAGAGAAGGGCAAACGTCATGCGCGAACGAAACGGCTTTACCCCGTTAGAAATAAGAACTCCCAATCGGAGAAGCGGAAGATTTCCCGAAAGACACGGGGAAACAGACGTCCGGAAACGACACTGGAGTTTTCTAATGGGCCCCATCAGAAGAAATTTTTCTAACGGGGCGGGGTTTACATTGATAGAACTATTGGTGGTGATCGCCATCATTGCGTTGTTGATGGGAATATTGTTCCCGGTACTTAGAAAGTCCCGGGAACAGGGCAGGGATGTTGTGTGCAGAAATAATTTGCGTCAAATCGGCTTTGCAGCCAACTTTTATGCGGACCATTACAGTTTGTATATCCCACGCTCTGCGGAATGGGGAGGAAAAATAAAGCCGTGGTTCCAGCTTTTTATGCCTTTTTTGGCACAGAAGCCCATCGACGATGATTATCGTAACGTCGATATATTTCGCTGTCCCAGCTATCCAGACAAAGAACAAACCGTTTGCTATGTCATCAACGGCTGGACCAGGCAAGGTGAACCGCGGGGGCGAAGCAAGCTGACCGACTGTAAACGTCCTGCCTCTACAATCTACCTTGCCGACAACGAGGACGGGTGGTGGCGGACCATAATCAAAATGGCGACCGAACGAGATGTTACTCGATGTGATGTCTTCCAACGGGAACATCTGCCCAGTTCTGACATTGAGGCCATAACTGGAGGCAGACGGGTCGCAAGGGCTCGACATAAAAACGGCTGCAATGTGTTGTACCTCGACTGGCATGTCGGGTGGATGGCTGCCGAAGAGATGACCGCAGAGATGTGGAGCTTTGAAAAATAACACTTTGAGAAACGCTCTTACGCCTTTTAATTCCGCTATCATGTCAAAATCTTCTTTGAATTGCAGCTATCTGAAGCCGGTTTTCACGCATTTTCAACTAAAGTTACCAAAAACTTCAAGTATTCGCCGGAAACGTACTATTGGCGCTACCGCTTGAGCAGTATATAATTCGACAATCGTCTGGCCCTCTCGCCTTGCCGCAAGGCGGGGGCTAAGAATTAAGAATACAGAATAAGAAAGGAATGATTATTATGAGGACAGTTCTGCTACGTGTTGCTGTTTGCGGGTTTGTGATTTCGGCTGGATGTGCGACCCAGCAAGCGGCCAAACAAGAGATCAAGCAAGTGGCCGAAAAGGGTGAGAAACTCCAGTACGTGGAAACCGATACCGGTCGGTGGCTTATTCATGATGTGAATCGGCCTGCGCCGGCGGTGATCACACCCGGCACCGAGAGCACACAGAGCCAGGCCGGGCAAGCCCCTTCTGATGCGATCGTTTTATTCGATGGGACAGATCTGTCAGAATGGACTTCTAATAAGGGCGGGCCGGCGAAATGGATCGTGCGGGACGGCGAAATGGAAGCCGTCAAACGGTCGGGCCCGGTCAAAACCAAGCAGAAGTTCGGTTCGTGTCAGTTGCACGTTGAGTTTGCCACTCCCTCAACGGTCAGGGGAAGCGGCCAGGGACGGGGCAACAGCGGTGTGTTTCTGATGGATACATACGAGGTCCAAATTCTTGATTCCTACGACAACGAGACCTATCCTGACGGCCAGTGCGCTGCGCTCTACGGCAGGGCTGTTCCTCTGGTCAATGCCTGCCGAGGACCGGGCGAGTGGCAATCGTACGATATCATTTTCCATCGTCCGATTTTCAAAGGTGAAGAGGTCGTCAAGAAGGCAATGTTCACCGTTTTTCAGAATGGCGTGCTCGTCCACGACCATGTCGAGCTCGTAGGAGGAACCGGCTGGCGTGGCAAACACGCTATATCCGACTATGAGCCGCATGAGGACAAATTGCCGATCATGCTCCAGGACCACGGCAACCCGGTGAGATTCCGCAATATCTGGATTCGTGAGCTTGCCGACTAATTTTGACCAGAAAAAACGTGTCTTTGTAAGGCTTGTAAACCGACTATATTTTGTCTAAATAGTTTATGTTGCGGAAACACCATTTGTCATTCCCGCGAAAGCGGGAATCCAGTTTTTTCACTTTGGATCCCTGCTTTCGCAGGGGTGATATCGTCGGTTTTCGTTTTCCGCAACAGATACTAAATAAGAAAAGGGGACATCGAATGGATGCGTATGCAAGCACAGCAGTGCTAACAGTCGCACAGGTACAGCCCGATGTAAGAGCGACCTTCATCAGGCGAACTTATGCCCATTTGGCTGGGGCAGTCGCAGCCTTTGTCGGTTTGGAGGCGGTTTTGTTAAAATCCGTTCTTGCGCCGGCCATGCTGAAGTTCATCTCAGCCAACCGTTATGGCTGGCTGATGGTTCTCGGAGCTTTCATCATCGCAGGCTGGCTCGCAAGGAGCCTGGCTTCGAGTGTTCGTTCAGTGACGGCGCAATATGTTGGACTCGCGTGCTTTGTGGTGGCTGAGGCTGTCATCTTTGTCCCGATCATCTACATCGCCATGCACTACTCGTCGCCGAATGTCCTTCCCAATGCGGCGATCCTGACGGGATTGTTGTTTGCCGGTTTGACGACGGTAGCCTTTACAACTCGAAGAGACTTTTCTTTCCTGAGGGGTGTACTGACAATCGGAGGATTTGTTGCGCTCGGGCTGATAGTCTGCGGCACTGTTTTCGGATTCGGTTTGGGCCTGCTTTTCTCCGTGGCCATGGTGGGATTAGCCAGTGCCGCAATCCTTTACGATACCTCCAAGATAATTCATCACTACTCACCAGAGCAGCATGTGGCTGCCTCGCTGGAACTCTTTGCGTCGGTGGCGCTTCTGTTCTGGTATGTACTGAGAATCATAATGAGCCTCTCCCGCAGATAACAACACGGGACCGAACAAACAAATGCACTCGACAAGGAATCGGCCCCCAGCACCCGTTGTTGCTGCTCGGCTTGCCCCATAGCATTGTCAAAGACTGACTTATGCTACGGGGCTTGGGTGCGGTGAGGGTGAGAAAGAAATGGTAGACTGTTACTACCCACCGTATTGAAATTCATAAAAAAAACGCATTGTCGGGCTTTCTCTGTACAATACAATTAGGCAGCTTTTTTCCTTGATTTTGAGCGAAGAAGGTATATAGTTTTATCTTTTTAAGTTTTTAGAAATCTTTGAAGGGAAACAAAATGAAAAGACTAATTAGTTTGTTATTTGCCTGCTCTCTGTTTCTTGCAGGCTGCGCTGATCGAGAGGCAAATCCCATTACTGCCTATCTAACAGCGGACGAGAACCAAAGTGGCACAGCGCTTAACGCCCCTTTCGGCGTTAGGAGTATCCAGGAAACGCAGAAGGAAATCGATAGCACAGCGCTTAACACTCCTTTCGGCGTCACGAGCACCCAGGAAACGCAGAAGGAAGTCGAGAACCAAAGTTACACAGCGCTTACTGCTCCTTTCGGCGCTACGAACGTCCAGGAAACGCAGAAGCAAGTCGAGAGCAATCGCGAACCAGATGTCATCTTTGTTGCTACGCCCCAGGAAGTGGTGGACAAGATGCTGGAGTTAGCGGAAGTCAAGAAGGACGATTTGCTCTATGACCTGGGCTGCGGGGACGGCCGAATCGTAGTAACGGCGGCCAAGAGGTTCGGCTGCAAGGCCGTAGGCTATGACATAGACCCAGAGCGTGTGGAAGAATCGCTGGAAAACGTGGAGAAGAACGAGGTCGGACACCTGGTTAGAATTGAGCAGAAGGACATTTTCACCCTCGACCTCAGCAAGGCAAACGTAATCACTCTTTACCTGCTTCCGAGTCTGAATGTGAAACTGATACCTCAGTTGGAGAAGCTCAAGCCCGGCTCACGGATTGTCTCACACGACTTCCGAATGAAAGGAGTTAAGCCGGACAAGGTCGTCAAGCTCACTTCCGATGACGATTATGAAGAGCACAAGGTCTTTCTGTGGACTACGCCGCTCAAAATGAGAAAGAAAAAGAATCCGGAGCCCGTTGAGAATGATTCCTTTTGAGGGCCGTTTTGCTCCCGCGTCTTGTATTCGGCCAGCTCCCTGTCAAGAGACGTTTTTAAAGCCGAAACCGTTTTCGCTAATTAGTATCTGTTGCGGAAAACGAAAATGGATAGTGTCACCCCTGCGAAGTATGTGTTTAGCCGCTGTTGATTTTTTGGTGGCACGGCCATCTTGGCCGTGTTTTCACGGGCTGGAAGCCCGTGCCACGTCAGGAAACTACTGATTCAGTTGTCTGGCTAAACACATACCCTGCGAAAGCAGGGGTCCAGAGCGAAAAAACTGGATTCCCGCTTCCGCGGGAATGACAAATATGGATACATACGTGCGTCATCCGGCGCTCCGTCTGGCACCGGACAGGCCGCATCGACGGACTTCTAACAGGCGTACTGTTTCCGCAACAGAAACTAATTACGGCAAGACCGGGTACTTCGAGTGAGATTAGGGTGGCTCACACAATCGCCACAGAAACTGTAAAATATCGCCCCACCGACCGTTTTGTTTGGTATCGGATTAAATTATCGAAAATAACTTGCATTTCTGCGACTTAGTGTATTATAATAATGGCTGGCACACACCAGGGAGACTCATCGTGTCTGGTGAAGAATTTCAGTTTAGAGAAACCTTCTTCAAAAGAGTAGGAGAGTTGATATGGGTAAAGGAAAAGGGTTTACATTAATAGAGCTTTTGGTGGTAATCGCCATTATCTCGGTACTGATGGCAATATTGATACCGGCACTGCACCGTGTCAGGGAACAGGGCAAGCGTGCGGTTTGCCTTAGCAATTTAAAACAGTTAACTCTGGCCTGGATCATGTACGCCGACGAAAACGACGGCAAGCTCGTCAATGGCGCTGCGGGATTTAGCGACGAGACTACGCCCTGGGGAAAGCACGCCAATGAACTCGCCTGGATCGATGTCCGAGATTTTCGCGCGGGCTGGGACGCTCAAATTCAACAGATCAAGGACGGTGCTCTGTGGACCTATCTTAAGAATGTCGATATGTACAGGTGCCCGACGGGGCGGCGTGGAGAGGCTGTAACGTACTCGATCATGTTTTCTATGAACGCCGTTAACCACCCTTGGGTTCAGGGTGTGCCCGGGGCGCACGTTAAGAACATGAGCGAGATTCGTAACCCCCCGTCGGCTTACAGGCTTGTTTTCATCGATGAAGGCTATATGACTTCGGACGCCTATGCTGTCTATTATCACCTGGAGACATGGTTTGACAGTCCTCCAGTCCGACACGGGGACGGGACGACCCTCTCATTTGCAGATGGACACAGTGACCACTGGAAGTGGAAAGGCACCGATACGATAAAGCATGCCAGAGAGGAGGAAAACACGGGTCCCCAGGTTGGGTGGACACCGCAAACGCACGCGGGTTTCCAGGACCTGTACAAGATGCAGAAGGGTTGTTGGGGAAAATTAGGTTATTCACAAACTCATCCATAGCCCTAACTTTTTGTGCTTATCGATTTTTATTCACCTAAGCCGACAAGTGAGCTGTGTTGGGAAGGTGACACTGAACTTGAGGTTACTCACTACGTTTTCTTGTTGATGGATGGATTTGTGTGGTCACGCCGCTTTTGATTTGATGAGCCTGCCACGCTCCTGCTGCTCGGCTTGCTCCCGCCAGCCACAAGCGGGGGCTTGGGTGTGGTGATTGCGAGAAGGAACAAGCTTGGATTTTCAAGACGGACTTGATATTCTGTCGGAAATGAGGCTCAGTAGCGTAGCTGAGCAGGTATGGATGGGAAGTCTCTGGTAATATAATGTGCTAATGAAAGAGAGCTTAGACCATGCTTTATATAACAACAAAGCAACATCATTGTTGGTTCCCGCACCTGTGCCTGCGCCACCTGTGTCGAGGCAAACACAGGTGCAGGCAAAGCGGGGTCCCAATCAGTATATACAGCATTTGCATATTCAGTTTATTTCTTGCAGTCAGTTTTCTTGTGCCGGAACCCTGTGCCGGGCAGAACTGGCCTTCATTTCGTGGCCCTTCAGCAGCCGGTGTTGCAGAAGGCCATACCGTTCCTGTGAAGTGGGATGCTGAACGATCCGAGAATATTCGCTGGAAAACTTATATCCCAGGGCTTGGTCATTCAAGTCCGATAGTATGGGGTAATCGCGTCTTTGTCACTACTGCTGTTAAGGACAAGGGCCAATCGAGTTTGAAGGTGGGCATGTACGGAGATGTCAAGTCGGTAAAAGAAGGGAATATTTTCAGTTGGCATGTTTACTGTATAGATAAAAAAAACGGTAAAATTCTTTGGAGCCGACAATCTCACATAGGAAAACCAAAGGTAAAACGGCATCCCAAATCCAGCCACGCAAGTCCTACTCCTTGTACAGATGGAAATTACGTTGTTGCGTTCTTTGGCTCTGAGGGTATGTACTGTTACGATATGGAAGGAAATCTTATATGGAAAAAGGACCTGGGTAAACTTGATTGGGGTTTTTATCGTAGTCCGTCTGCACAATGGGGAGGAGGTAGTTCGCCCATCATCCATAAACAGATGATAATTATCCAATGTGATGTTCAGAAAAATTCTTTTATTGCCGCCTTTAATTTGAAGGATGGTGCTGAGTTATGGAAAACACCCAGAAACGATGTTCCAACCTGGGGGACACCAACTGTTTACACGGGTGGGGAGCATTCACAAATCATTGTTAACGGATATAAGCATATCGGTGGGTACGACATTGAAACAGGCAAAGAAATCTGGAAATTGAGGGGCGGTGGTGACATCCCGATTCCGACGCCTATCGTAGCTCACAATCTAATCTATATTACCAATGCACATGGAGGAATGTCCCCCATCTATGCTGTGCACGTCTCGGCAGCCGGCGATATATCATTGGCCGAAAATACGTCAAGCAATAAACATATCGCCTGGAGTTACAGCAGAGATGGAAACTACATACCAACACCTATCATATATAACGAGTATCTCTATTGCTGTTCGGATAGAGGCAAACTAAGCTGTATTGAGGCCGGGACAGGTAAATTACTGTACCGTGAAAGTCTAAGTTCCTCATCTGCCGCTTTTTCAGCTTCTCCGGTTGCAGCAGAAGGAAAAATCTACTGCACTGCCGAGAAGGGTGACGTATATATTGTAAAAGCAGGGTCTGAATTTAAGTTGATAGGCATTAATAAGATGAATGAAATCTGCATGGCGACACCTGCAATTTCACAAGGTACCTTGTTCTTTAGAACCAGGCATAATCTTGTGGCAGTTGCGGAACACCCGTAATGAGGATTTGAGGTCTGGTGGTTGGCGATTCTGCGCTCAAAGAAACTACAGGTGCGATATGGATGAAAGAAGAGGATTCACACTAATAGAGCTCCTGGTTGTGATTGCGATTATTGCTCTTTTAATGGGCATTCTCCTGCCGGCGCTCAGTGCCGTCCGGGAACAGGGCCGACGAACTGTTTGCGGCCTAAATGAGAAGAACATGGGACTGGGCTTGTTCTTATACGCCAATGACAACGACGGCAAGCTGCCTCTTAATGAGGTGGATCGCTGGTTATTTGATGTTTCGTACTGGACGACGGATATCATCCTGAGGACGGGTGCCTTCGACCGACATATCTTTTACTGTCCATCGTGGGCTCAGAGAGACAATATCATCTATTGGCGCTACGGAGAGAATCTTTCGGCCGGTACGCCGGAGAGCTACCCTCAGCCCGAGCCACAGAGCGAATCAACCCGCAAAAACTATCATCGCATTATGGGATACTTCTGGTTCATTGATACGGTCAGAGGCAGAGACAACCCACCCATGAGCCCCGACAACAAGCATAAGGAATGGGTCAGATCTGTTATTGCAACGAAGAGGTCTGCCGCAACGGTGGAGCTGATTGCCGACGTAACCGCCAGCAATGGGCCGGACCGGTCCCAATCCGACTTCACTGAAGCAACCGGCGGATGTTGGTCGCGCTGGCAAGTCTATGACAGAACGAACCATCTTAGAAGAGGCACACGGCCTGCTGGGGGAAATGTCTTGTTCGTTGACGGGCACGTGGAGTGGCGGCATTTCAATGAAATGGAACACCGTTGGTTCTGGCAGAGTTATGGCAATCCCTGTTTCTGGTGGTAAAGTAAGCTGCTGTGGCGCTTACGCGTCCTGCCGTTACGCACGAGGCTCTTGCAGCTCGGCTTTGGTGTGGTGATGAGAAGAAAAAGCGATTGCGCAAGTGGCCTGTATTGGTCCCGCCCCGGAACCGGAATATTGCAAATATTTGCATTTTTCATACAGTTGTAGTATAACCACCCTGACCAATTGAGAAATAAAAAGAAAGCCCTTTTAGGAGGCCGATAAATGGCGAAGAAAATTCTTCTTGTAGTAGTTCTGTTTGCCCTGTTAATCTCGTTTGTTGGCTGCTCAACAATCAAAGGCATAGGCCAAGACATTCAAACCGTCGGTGAAGCGGGCGAGAAGGTTGTCGAGTAACTACACAAAAGGCCAGATTTGATTCCGGCGGACGACTCAGCCGCATCAGACGATTTCGCAGAGTAGCAGCATAATTTTCTTGACCTCACTAACGGAAAACTCTATAATAGAAGTGAGTTAGAACATCCCCTGCTTTCATAGTCCTCCTCAAGTTTTCTCTTTAAGGAAAAGCAGGGGTTTTTTTTTGTAACCCGCTCTGCTTGCCAAAACATAAGAACCTATAAAGCCCGCACACTTTTACTGCTCAGCTTAGGTGAGCCAATCTCCGCGCAGACGTGCAAGATGGGGAAATATCAAGATTGACATTTCTGCGAATGGCTGTTCTAATGCGTATCCTGAGCGTGGTTATTTCAACGAACCAGAGACAATGTTCGAGAAGGAATCACAAAGACAACGATGGTTTTTTCTGCTCGTTACGCAAGAGATTGCCACGGCCCTTCGGGCCTCGCAATGACATTTTGCAAAGGCTTTCAACAGAGCAAAGTAATGTATCAGGTATAGAGTATGAATGCTGACGGCTTTGTCGAGACAGAAGGTCTGACCAAGATTTACTCGTCCGGCAAGATTCATGTTGTTGCCCTTAAGGATGTGAATCTATCTCTCAAAGAGGGGAATTTCTTAGGAGTAACAGGGCCTTCCGGCTCGGGCAAATCCACTCTGATGAATCTGTTAGGTGGGTTGGATAGGCCCTCTTCAGGGAGTATCAAAGTCCAGGGCAAATTTATCTCTGAATTGAACAAGGAAGAGCTGGCCCTTTACCGGCGATACCAGGTGGGGATGATATTCCAGACATTCAATATTATTTCCTCCTACACCGCTCTGGATAACGTAGCTTTTCCATTACTTTTTGCAGGTGTGCCGAAAAAAGAAAGAAATCGCCGGGCAGGCGAGATGTTGACAAAGGTGGGGCTAATCAATCGCAAAGACCATCGACCAGCCGAGCTTTCCGGCGGTGAACAGCAGAGGGTGGCCATTGCTCGTGCATTAGTCAATCAGCCGAAAATCCTGCTTGCCGATGAACCCACCGGCAACCTGGACACAGGCACGTCAAGACAAATTGTGCAGACGCTGGCAGAGTTGAATAAGAACCAGGGCTTAACCGTCATTATGATATCCCATGAACAGTCTCTGTTGGCTGAATTCGCAGATGATGTTATTTGCCTTTGCGATGGAAAAGTTGTTGAACAAGAAAAAATCAGGTAAAAAATAGATGAGAATTTCTGACTACATCGAGCAATCCTTTTCCAACCTGCGCAAGAAGAAACTGCGTACCTTCCTCACCACATTCGGTGTGGTAATAGGAATCGGAGCGCTGGTTTCGATGTTTTCTTTCGGCAAGGGCGTTCAGAAAAATGTTACAGACAGTTTCAAAAAAATGGGGCTGTTTAATTATATTGCAGTCTATCCGTCCTCAGGTAGAAACAGAACCGAACAGGCCGATATGGATCCTGACCAGCAGTATGACCAAACCCAAAATGAGCAAGTCCCCGATTCGGCAAACAGTCCAATCCTCGACGTTAATTTTCTGCAGGAAGTCAGGAAAATAGAAGGTGTGGAATCGGCTTTTCCTGAAATTCGTTTCCCTGCTGTCGTTCGATTCAGGGAAAAGGAACAGTTCAGTATTGTCCAGGTTATGTCTGCCGATGTTTGTCGGTCCGGATTGATGAAACTAAGGGCAGGCAAGGCATATACAGGCGATGCGGAGAATTCCTTGATTATAAGCGATTCGCTGCTGCGCCGTTTGGATATCAAGGACGTTGAGACCGTGCTTGGAGAACAAATCGAGGTCTCCACACTTGCTATTGATTCGGCCCTTCTTAATCCGGCGAATATTATGTCTATTATGCAGGGCGACAAGCTTCCTTTCAGCCAGGAGAGCTATACCTTCACCATTGTCGGCGTGGCTGAACGCATGGGAATGGGCGGATTTATTCCGGTGCGCAGCGATGTTTATATGCCCCCCGATCCGGCTGAAGGGATGAAAAAAATATCGCTAACGAACATACGGGATTTTTTCCAACCGGCGGAGAAGCTCAAAGGCTATTCGGCAGTAACTATTAAGGTGGCTTCTATAAAATATATTGACCCCATAAAGGAGAAGATGGAAGCGAAGGGGCTTAAGACCTTTGCACTTATAGACCAGCTAAAAGAAATCAAGACCGCATTTATGTTTATGGATATGTTTTTGGCAGCGGTTGCGATGATTGGCATTACAGTCGCCTCCTTAGGGATAATCAATACTATGGTGATGTCCATTCTGGAAAGATACAGAGAAATCGGTATTATGAAGGCCATAGGCGCCAGCGATAAAGATGTCAAAAAAATATTCTTTTTTGAGTCCGGAATGATTGGCTTTTTAGGCGGTATTTTTGGGCTTGCTTTAGGATGGGTAGTGAGTATGCTCATCAATCAAGTCGCCAATCATTTTCTGGCCAAACAGGGCGTCCCATATACTGATTACTTCAGCTTTCCGTGGTGGCTTTGCGTAGGAGCAGTTGCCTTTTCCATACTTGTCAGCTTAGCTGCCGGTCTCTATCCGGCATTGCGGGCGGCACGGGTTGATCCTGTCGTGGCACTGCGGCACGATTGACTGTTGAAGGAGGCAGACAACATTTGATACTATACATATTATAAAGGCCGTTCAACCCGGTTTTCGTTATCCCGAATTGGAGAACCTGATGTGTAAAAGATGTAAGGATGTTCTGAAGCTCAATTTTGACCAAGAATTGAATCTTTCCGGCTGACAAACTTTTGACGAGCAGCCAGAAAGCTTGAATTTTCAAGACAGACTTGATATTTTATTGGAGATGAGACTCAGTGGCGTAACTGAGCAGGTATCAAAGGGAAGTTTTAGTTCATATATATTCCTGAATCTCCCGGATTCAAGATAGCACTAAAAGGAGGAATAAGACCGTGTTTACCATGAAACACCTGGGTATTGTGCTTGTTGGAGTAACACTGCTGCTTGTGGGTCCGGGTTCGGTCGCCGGAGCCAAAGAGAAGGTCATTCTCGATAGCGATATGGTCGTCTTGTATGACGATGGTGTGGCGATGATGATGCTCGCAAACCATCCGAATATAGAGCTGCTCGGGGTGACGATAGTCCCCGGAAACACCTGGGTTTCAGAGGGAACTGCATACGCCCTTGGTCAGCTTGAGGTGCTAAATCGCACGGACGTTCCAGTGGCCTTAGGAATACGTTATCCGCTTCGAGCGGGGCGTTATGAGACCCTGGAAGTTGAGCGCAAGATGTTTGGTTATAGCTCAAGCTATATCGGCTGTTTCAGCAGGGTTGAACCGGCATCATACCTTAACGTATATCGCAAGGAATTTGGAAGCGCCCCAACAATAAAGCCTGTGGATAAGCACGCGGTGGACTTTCTGATTGATACCATCAAGGCCAATCCGGGGGAAGTAACCGTTATGCCAATAGGTCCATGTACGAACCTGGCAATCGCCATAAGAATGGCTCCAGAGATTATTCCCCTCATAAAAAGGGTTGTTTACATGGGTGGAGCGTTTGATACTCCGGGGAATACTACCCCGTCAGCCGAGTTCAACTGGTGGTTTGATCCGGAGGCGGCCAAAATGTCTGTTCGGGCCCGGTTTGCCGAACAACTCATTGTAGGATTAGATGTCTGTGAGAAATATAGGTTCAACAAGAAAGTCTTTGAACGCATTACGGCTGTAAAGACACCAATAGCAAAGATGTTTAAGGAAAAGTACGGGCCAAAATTTGAAAAGGATCCTGACTATACTCGATTGGTTTGGGATACTATCGCCGCTGCGGTTGTCATTGAACCGGCGTTAATTGTCGAAGAAGAAACTCGGTGGGTCGATGTCAACTCAGATTACGGCCTGGACTACGGTCGAAGCCTCAGCTATCAAAAACAAGGACCAGCCGGTACTCAAAAGGCCCGCATCCTCTTGGCCATTGATGAGGAACGCTTCTGGAATCTGATGGTAGAGCTGCTTACAAAATAACCTGACCGTGTTGAATGCTTTGCGAAAATTGGCCAGCTTAGGTTCTTAGCTAATGAGACAAATTAACGACACAATCGCCGCCCACGGCGGCTGGCGGTTAAAATAATCCTTGCGCCACTAAATTTATCACAAGGCCTAATGGTGTGCAGTGCACACCCTACCAACTAAAAATTTACAGACCCCGCTATGGCCTCGGCCTTCGCCGAGACGAGAGAGGCAGGCTTTACCGGCAAGACCACCCCCAACAAGTTTGAGGGTGCCACCCTGTATTCCATATAATTGCAAGACCACCCCCAAACAAGTTTGAGGGTGCCACCCTATATTCCATATAATTGCAAGACCACCCCCAAACAAGTTTGAGGGTGCCACCCAGTCAGCAACAATAGTGTGGATTCCTGCTCCTTCGACTTTGCTCAGGACAGGTTCCGCAGGAATGATAGTTTTTTGAACAGATTCCTCGACTCCGCCGTTCGACTTCGCTCAGTGCTAAAGGCTGCGCTCCGCTCGGAATGACATAAAAAAGGTAAATGCTCGGCTCGGAATGACAGTCCACCATTTCACGTGCGAAAGGTACTATGCTCGGACAAACACATTGCAATTGTGGGGTTTGGGACTATAATTTCCTCAATGTTTAAGAATATTTCCATAATCGGTGATGGTGGTAAGAAGATAAAGAGAGCAGGATATCAGGGTATCAAGTTATCGGCAGATTACATACAAAGGAACTTAAGGGAATAGGAGCACAGGAGCATAAGGCAATAGATTTGCAATATTTTGTTATTTTTTGAGATTTTACAGAAATTCCGCTTGAATGGTTGTAGGGTATTTGCGATAATAATATTGTAAGAAATGGACATTTTGTAAGAATCTTACAATATTTCTGAATGGAGATATGCAATGACTGATTTGAGTATAACCGAGGCGAGAGAGCATTTATCCGATTATGCGGACAGGGTCGCCTTTAAGGGGGAGCGGGTCTGCGTAAAACGCAATGGCAAGCCGGTCTTTGCGATGGTAAGTGTCGAGGATATGCAGCTTTTGGAAGCTATAGAAGACAAGATAGACATTGCCGAAGCCCAGAAAGCAATCCGCCGAAATAAATTTACTTCCTGGAAGCAGGCGAAGAAAAAACTGGGCTTGTAAGCTATGACTTATACAACCGTTATTGACGAGAAGGCTTTGGCTCAATTAGCGAAGCTGCCTAAAAAGATACGCAGGCAAATCGCAAATAAAATCGACAAACTCGCATCAAATCCACGTCCACCTGGTTCTACAGTGCTCCAACAGAATAAGTCTCTTTGCCGAATCCGCTCAGGTGATTATCGTATCGTGTACCAAATACGTGAAAAACAAGTCCTTGTGCTGGTAGTCAGGATTGGCCACCGAAAAGAGGTTTACAAGAGACTCCGCTGATTTACAATTATCTCCTGCCAACAATAGCCAAGTCTCAATTATTATTGACGCAATACGCAATGCGTAATACGATATACCAGCTATGTTTAAGAATATATCCATAATCGGCGATGGTGGGATGGGCACCGTTTTGGCTATGCTGCTTTGCAAAAAGGGCATATCCACACGGATGTGGGGTTACGACCGTCAGCAGTTAGAACAAATAGAGCAGAATCGCGAGAACAAGAAATTTCTGCCCGGGTATAAACTGCCGGAACAGCTTGTGTTTGAAGCCGACGACGAGCGTATAATGGCTGGGGCGGACCTGATTGTCTCTGCCGTGCCGTGTCAGTTTATGCGTGGGGTTTGGAAGCGCCTGAAAGATTACGTTCCACAGGACGTTCCCATCGTCTCGGTCGCCAAGGGTATTGAGAATGATACACTGCTGCGCCCGACCCAGATAATTGGGGAGATATTGGACGAAAAACAAGGGACGAGGGACGAGGGACGAAGGACGAGATTTGCTGTCCTCTCCGGTCCTACGATTGCCGATGAATTAGCCCGAAGACTTCCGGCGACGGCCTGTGCGGCAGCCGAGGATGAGGCGTTGGCTAAAGAAATTCAACACACCTTTTCCGATGGAGTGCCCTGGCTGCGCGTTTATACCAATACCGACATTGTCGGGGTTGAGTTAGCCGGTGCTATGAAAAATATTATAGCCATAGCAGCGGGGATTATAGACGGCACAGGCGCCGGTGATAACGCCAAGGCGGCGCTTTTGACCAGAGGGCTTGCCGAGATAACCCGTCTGGGAGTTACAATGGGGGCCAAAGAGCAGACCTTTGCGGGATTGACTGGGCTTGGTGATTTGGTTACGACCTGCATTTCGCCAAAGGGAAGAAACCGCTCATTCGGCGAAAGAGTAGGCAAAGGGCAAACCGCAGAGCAGGCCCAAAGGGCCACCGAATCGGTCGTTGAGGGCGTTGCCACCTGCAAATCGGTGGTTGCTCTTGGAGCCCGATATAATATTGAGATGCCGATTACCCAGGCCGTCTATGAGGTTCTGTTTGAGAGCAAGCCAGTACAGACGGCTATTGCGGATTTAATGAAGCGCCGACTCAAGGCTGAATGATTAGTCCTATAAACTTTGTTTTCTCCCCCCTGCTGCAAGAACTTCCGCAATCATCTCATATTCATTTCGAGAGGACTTTTTCCTGTGCGAAAAATCTTCTAATTTTGAAAAATTTTTCGTTAGAGGAAGATTTCAAAACGGTCCACAGGGTTTCTGAGCGGAAGCTGTCCGGATGGATTTGGAACGGTGATTTTATCAGAAGTGAGGGCGTCTTTTTGCAATCCTCTGCGAAATAAGTTACTGAAATTTTTGCAGGCGATTAGCTGGGCCGGCTTTTGTTTCATATATTTTACTTGGTATCACGGTAGTTAGAAGAATAAGGCCGAGTAATTTAATGCAGGTAACGACCAGGAATCCCGATAAATCAGGATAATTCAGCCGGAGGCATTTGTTTTATCGTAAGTAGCGAAATGGAAATCCAGGCTTGAGTTCCGGCTAATGTGGAGTGGAAAAATAAAAAACCTTACAGGTGTTATAAGCATTACGCTTGATAAAAAAATACGCCTTTGCGGGTGAAATTCTTATGTTTAGACTCTTAAAAAACCGCGCATATTCGATTGGTGTGGATATTGGAGACGATTGTCTCAAACTGGTCCAGCTTAGAGATAACGGAAAGGGTATAAGTTTAATTGCCGGCAGCAGTGAAAATCTACCGAAAGGTGTGAAAGCCGGCAGCAGCAAGTGGCAAAGATGGGCCATCGAGGCTATACGTCAACTGACATCGAATGGCGACTTTCAGGGCAAGGAGGTGATAGCGGCAATGCCGACGAGCGAGCTGTTTATTGATCATATAAGAATGCCGAAGACAAATGACGGTAAGCTC